>JGI20166J26741_11763807_pt1 | contig 10406 bp, 9 predicted proteins | sample TergutCu122P5_FD_26741 | JGI IMG/M metagenome (IMG submission 26741) | reverse complement strand
AACACCCGCGCCAGCGATAACATGGCTTTCAGGCAAATAAGGCTGATTTTAGGCGCGGACTACAATGCGGATAGCGCGAATCCCCTGATAGAATACATAGTATATGTCGCGTTCAATACGCTGAATAACGCGGGAAGCGGCTCGGGAGAAAATGCGAGGGGCGTAGCCAAATTACTCATGCAAAACGGCGGGTTGGGGTTTATACCGGAACGGGCGACTAAAACCGCCGAGCAGTTTATCTTTGAGAACGGGTTTAGCATTGATTATGGCGAAGGGAGAATCATTCCCTATAAACGTTTTGAGAAATCCGGCAGCATGGCAAAGGCATGCGTCGTGTCCTTTGCCTCCGGGGATCTGCGGGACAAGCTGGCCGAAAGAATCGTCCTTCTGCGTGATAGAGACCGCGCATATGACAAAAAGCAGCTGGAATATGACATGCTTTGCAAATGGAACGCTTATAAAGGGCTTGCCCTTACAAGCGCCGAGGCAGTCGATCTGCCATTAGATGAAGAGGCTGTTATTGTAATAAAAGACGGCTTTTATTCGAGGACTGATAAAAATATTCCGGGCAGTGATCAGGGAATAGTGATTACAGCGGCAGAGGTTACAGCGGAAGAGGTGCGGGAGTTACCCAGAAAAAACGCTAAAAGCCAGCGAGTGAAAGAATATGCCCTGAAAGATATGAAACTGGCCGATTTCCTAATGCAAAACAAAATCAACCAATATGACGGCGTTGGTTTGATTTCATTTGACTATGCGTCTAATATAGAATCTCAACTCACGGGGCTGCCGTCAACAGGCTCAATGTCCTCTTTCCAATTTAGGCTTCCGTTTTGCAAGGGCATGCTGCATAAGGTTGACTTCAAACGGTTTTACAAGGAGGAACTGGGCCAAAATTACATAATTGACGTATGGGGCGGGAAACACGATATAAACCGTGTGGAGATTATTCTGACCGAATCGCAGTTTAAAGCAAAAAAATGGTTGGTGTGCGATCTATATCAGAAATGCCCGAAAGACGCCGGCGGCAGTATTGTCTGCGATTACAGCCAGGAACACGGATGTTATATGTGGAAAGCTTATTGGAGACAATTCGCGGCATATAATCACAAGCTGTGTATAAGCCAGTATAACAAGCCGGGCTACAGTCAGGACAGCGCGAACTGCCTGAATTATCAAGTGATTCATACCCTGGATATTGATCAGGATGGATTTAAGGCCATGCTGGATGAAAGTATGAACGATTACTGGTCGTTTAAAAATGATGCGCGGGCGCAGTTAATCGAACTGTTGAAACCGGGCGGTGATGAAACGCCGGCGGATGGCTTGGAAAATGAGGAAGACACGATCGAGGTCATGGCCGCCGTCCCGCAGGATGACGACGAACAGGACGACGAAGAAGACGATGAAAACAGCGCAGACGCGCTTAATGAACATTACGCAGAGGCGCTTTTAGGGGCGGACGCCTCCGAAGACGCGCTTATCAAAGCGCTGCGGATCAATGTAAATCTGTTACGTGAACCAAATGTAAAGGCCAGGATCAGCGGGATGCTGATAAGCAAGGAACGCAATATCTTATCCGGGCGTTTCCCCGTCAACGCGCATACATTATATCTAGCCCCGGATTTACTGCGGTTGTTGCTTCACAGCGCCGGATATAAGGATGTGGGTGAAAACGATCTTTATTTGTGTTGTATACCAAAGGGCGGCTGGTTCTACGCCCCTGCCCTTGGATCCGCACGGGACGGTGAATATTCCATTATCCGGAACCCACATATTTCAAGGAACGAACATGTTACGGCAAAAGCGTACATACCAAGAACCGATGGGCTTTATACGCGATATCTGTCACATCTTACAGGGGTTTGCATGATAAACCCAGCTGACTGTTTCGCGGAAAGGTTATCGGGTGCGGACTATGACGGGGACATTGTTAAAGTAATAGACAACCCTAAATTCTCCAGTGCGGCCCGCCATAACCTTCCCTGGATCAAAATACCCGAAAAACCGGGTAAAAAGCCTGAGGACGAGGGTGAGGTCGAGGATGAGTGGCAAGTATGCCTAAATACATTTAAAAATGAGATAGGGAAATACAGCAATTATGCCTTCGGCATAGCCGCCCGTGCTTACGGCCTAAAAAGTGCGGAATATGAAAAGCAGCTTAACCTGATGACAATACTCATCGGTTTGGAAATAGACAGTGCAAAATCAGGCGTGAAGCCTTTTATTGCCAAAGAATTAAAAGTGCCGAAAGAGAAATATTTGTTTTTCAAGGATGGGGCAATGAGCGCGGCGTTGTTGAAAAACTATAACGACGGCCTGCAAAAAGGGACCGCCTGTGATACGGACTGCCGCCTGAACCATCTGTTTGAAACCATGGACAAATTAAAGAAAGAACATAAGGTACCCCGCAACAGGCTTAAGGCTTTTAATTTACAAGACTATATAACGCCTGCGGGCCCGCCCCTGCGCGAAGACCAAAAAAGAAGCATGCTGGCCCTCGCCCTGGCCTACCGCGAACTCTCCAGCGAATATTACGCGCAATCGCGCGCCAAGAAATTCAAACCGTTCAGCAGCGAACAGGATATCATTTGTAAAATTTTGGAGAAGCAGGGGCATGTAAAGCCGGGCGACAGGGACGCCGCCGAGAGGCTAATGGATGAAAACAGTAAGATTTTCTCCAGTTTGGGGTTTAGGGATTTTTATCCGCTGATTCAAAGGCAGCGAGATGAGATGTGGGCGTTTACGGAAAGGGCCGAACGGCCGGCTAAATTGAGGCGTCTGTTGAATGCCTTTCATATCGGTATTCCGAAACACACGGATATTTCCTTTTATACGGATTTTAACTACGGGGGTTATGATCTGTTGGCCTTTATGCTTAAGCGTCTAATGGATATCAATAAGCCCCAGTTGCGGAAAGAGGATACACTAAAAGCCCATTTTCATAACCTGGACGTTTTCGGGAAACGATTGGGGGATGTAATCCGTGATAAAACGCGCCTTACCGAAATAAAAGATAAGCTGAGGGCGGAAGGGCACAATGCCCGGCTTATCGTCAGTGACGCGGCATTGCAGAGAATGAAAAAACTCAATGGCAATAATAACCGCGATGATGACAGCCGCGATACGGCGGCGGACATAAAGTTGAAATTCATCCAATCGTTAGGCTTATCCGCGGAGTCCGAGACAATGCTCAGCGAAAACCTGGACTATAAATATTCGGCGCTGAATTTGGCGCTGTCTTATGAATATTACCGCCGAAGGTACAATAAGGCTCTTCTTCCTTATTTGGCCGCCTCCGGGCAAACAGCCGCGCCGGAGCCGGAAGGGCGTTATAAATGCGCCCTCGTTGAAATATTTAAATCTTTATTCAACGAAAAGGTAAAATTGGGGATAAATGAGTATATTAAAGAACTGAATAACGTTTGCAGGGACCAGGCGCTGAAGATATGCGGCGGCAACGCCAATATGGCTGTGGATTTGTGCCTGGACGGGGATATAAACGCCGTTAACGCAAACAACTGTTTTTTCTGGATAGCCGCGGGGGAACTGGCCGTAGAAAATAAACGGATTAAACCCTATTATGAATATATGTATCCTCAATTAGCGGATGAAGGTGATTATACCTATATGTTTCAAAAGTATAAGACAGGCGGTGAATTCCGATGATTGACGAGCTGGCTGAATGCAGGCAATATCTGGCGCAGTATAGCGATATCCGGGAAATCTTGAAAGACAGGCCTTGCGCGGGCTGCAAGCGCCGGCTGAACACAGGTTATACATTTGAGTGCGAAGCCTGCGGGTATTTTAATGACGCCAATCGCCGGCTGGACAGTCTATATAAGGATAAGGATTATCGGTTTATCAGCCACTATTTTCCTTCACCCGGGAGGGTTTTGAGGGTTTTAGCTAGATACTGGCTGTTCCATGATCCGGAAATATCAGCCATAACCGATATAAAACAGAAAACAGGCGTTATAGGAGATGAACTGTTTGAGTTTTATTGCGATGTAATTTTGTTTTCAAAGGTTCCTTACGCGTCGCTGCTTAAAGGTAAACTTAACGCGAAGTTTATGGAGGACCTGTACGAAGACGCGGGAAAGCCGAAAGATCGCTCATTTAACAAATTCGCTCAAATTGCGTGCGATGCCTTGGGAAAAACAGCGCGTTATGTTAAACCGTTTCTGGAACAGAGGGATAACGCGTTTACATTCTTCAGTGTTACGGCGGACGCCATGAACGCGGGGCCTTTGGCGGCCGGAGCCGCCGTTACGGTTAAGGCGGCCGAGATCGCCTATTTGCTTGATGCTGCCGATTATGGGAAAAATAGAGGAAAGCCTGACATAACCACCCCCACCTTGGCGCTTTCCCTTATTTGCCTTTACCGCGCGGCTTCAGGCAACCAGAAACTGCCGGGCGGGTACTTGCCTATTGTGATGGAAGACTTGAATGCGTGGCTGGGCAACACAAAAGCGGCGCAGAAAAGATATCAATGGGGCGAAAATGCGGCGTTTGACTTTTTACCGTTCATAAATATTTCCAATAGTTTAAGGTACAAGGTCGACGAACCATTGCTGGCGCAAATGACGGAAAGCATAAAAACCGGCTGCCCGGACTTTATAATAACCGACGCTGGCGGTAATATCAAAGGCGAACTTTACAATTCTATTAAAATTGTATTAGGATCATCATGAAGTATTGACATATCATCTGATATGCTTTATTATATAATCAGCACAGGCGGTATATGGGAACTGCATTCCGTAAACTCCATTACGGGTACGATAGCGGCGGGAGGCCGTTGTTTTATTCGAATTGACGGGATAGAGCGCTACAAAACAATGGTTTTGACGGTGGTCGTCTCACGGCTGCGGTAAACTGTACTTGAATGTGCACTTTGAAAAATATGCGCGCCGGTAAATCGGCGCGCTTTTTAAAAGCGGTGACCAACCCCTTTCCATTCGGGGGTTGGTCACCGCTTTTTTTTGTGTAATTATATAACCCTATTAAAAGGAGGAGCAATTATGTCATTAAGCATCAAAGTAAAAAGGCCGGGAGATTTAGGTAAAGCGCTCACCAAAGCAAGATCCGAGGCAAAGAAATACAAGATTGCCTTCGCTGGCGATGAGCGTACTGGCTATGGCAGGGGACGTGGTTTCGACATCAGTTATACCGTTCTCACTGACGGCGTGTCCTTCACCTTACATAAGAAACCATTGATTTATCCTGACGCAATGGTAGTAAAGAAATTCAAAGAGTTTTGGTCCGAATATCTTAAGGAGGAATGCGGGTAAAAAAAGAACTTAACGGCTTGGTTTCCATGATTGACCATAATTAAAGAAAAGTTAACTTATAATAATTAAAAAATGGAGGGAATAATGATGGCAGATAATTATATATGCATTGCGACAGTAGTAAACAAAATGGGTTTGGAGGAGAAAGGCGCGCTGAAAGGCATGCTTATGTCCGGGAAGCATTTTCAAAACTCGGATTTATTTACTTCCGCCGATTTAAAGGCGATGGGCCAAGATCTTACGCCTGAGTGGGTTTCGTCGCGGCTAAATAAATTATTTCAGGAAGGTTTCGGCTTAATGGATAAATTGAAAGGAATTTCCGACAATTATGGCATGCAACTGGAGATCGCGATAAAAAAGGTGTTGGTAAAATCTTTAAAAATATCAAAACCGGTGTTTCACGAAAGCGCTGATTCCATTAGCGGCGCGCTTGAGCGGGAGGCATGGATAGTAGAAAAGCTTATGGAAACGGCTATAAAAAACATGGATGACGAAACCAAAAAGAAATTGGTTAAAGAAATAGAATTAACTATGGTAACACAGGGATTTGATAAGGCGGAAGCCGCGAAGGCAGGCGCGTTGTTCTTTATAGGCGGCATAACACCCTTAAAGGCCATTTTCGCGGCGCGTATCTTTGGTCCTTCTCTCGAAATCCTGCTCTTAAGGTTATTATCGTTGTCGCTGAATGACTTTCTTAGGTTATCTTTCATCTTAAGGGCTTTCTTTGCCGGACCCATCGGTTGGGGGATAACCGCGGCGTCTATCGTACCCACAGCAGCCGCCTTAATTAACAGGAGGATCTATGATAAATTCCTTTTTGCGGTGTTTATAATCGGCTCGGCCAGAATATACCAAAATTAATAATGCTGATTAATTAATTCTAAAGACCGAAAGAACGTTAAAAGCTGGGTTCATACCGGGAATCATGGTAGTGGCATGCCATGATTCCCGGTTTTTTTATGTAATTTATATAACCCTAATAAGGAGGAGGTATTTTTATGTTTTTCCTAATTCCCATAATAGGTGCGCTATTGTCAGCAGCAGGCACCGCGGTAGCCACTACAAGCACAGTTGTTGGAACACTGGCTGCTTCTGTCGGCACGGGGACAATAGCTACGTCAATAGCTACGGCGGCGGGCGCATCCGCAACCGCCGCGACAGCTATAGGGGCAACCGGGACGGCTATAGCGTCCGGAACAGGTATTGGCGCCGCCGTCACATCCGCTGCTTCCACTATCGGGGCAGGACTAGTCGCTGGCGGCGCGACGTCCGTTGGAACTGGCATAGGAACGGGCGCTACCCTGGCAGTTACAAAAGAAGGGGTTGATGCCGTTGTTTGCCAATTCTAACCGACCCTGGACATGTAAGCGGCCGTGTAAATTTCTCGGCCGCTTCTCCCGCTTACTTTAACCGTATTTACGCGTAAAGTATTTAGATTCGTTGTATTGGTTATAATAAAAATTTTTAAAAGGAGGATTTATAATGAAAACCTTATTAAACTCCGACACCTACTGGCCTGCCTTCACGGACAGTTCATAGGTATCTTTTTTTGCTTGCACAGTACTACTTCTTTAATGTAGCTTGCGTAACCGATTTCTGTTATTATAATACCGGTTATAAAGTACGAGAGGAGAATTCGCATGAAAACACTCATTATATTCTATTCCTACACCGGTCACGCGAAGGCGTTGGCGCAAGCCCTCGCCGCAAAGGAATCCGCCAATATCATGGAAATCAAGGACACTCAACGCCCCGGCGCGTTAAAAGCCTATACGAGCGGCTGCTACGCGTCTATACGCGGGAAATCCTGGGCAATTGAGCCGCTTAGCGAAAATTTGGCGGCATATGAGCGGCTGATCCTGTTTTCCCCTGTATGGGCGAACAATCCCCCGCCTGCTGTCAACGCGTTTCTTGAAAAACTGCCGAAGAATAAAACCGTAGCTATAAAGATGGTTTCCGCCAGCGGAAGAAGCGGTTGCAAAGATCGCGTGACAGACGCCTTAAAAACCAAAGGCTGCTCATTGGAAAGCTTCGAAGATTTGAAAAGTTGACCCTGGGCTGCTGCAAAACGCAGCCGAACCACCCCGCCGCCTACGGCGGCGCTCCTCCAAGGAGGGGCGCCCGAAGGGCGGGGTGGTTCGGCAAGATTATATTTCCACTCATTCGACAACCTCATTTTCAAACAACTATATTTGCCTCCTACCGCCTAACTTCGGGTAAAGCAACAGTTCTTATACTTTTTACCACTTCCGCATGGGCACGGTTTGTTCATGCCAATACCTTTCTGTTTTTGCAACTTTTGTTTCTGGAGCGAAACCAAATTTTCCTTAATTTCCTTTCGCGTTGAGTCCTTTTTATCTATTTTTGTGGTTATTGCGGCTTTTTTTTGAGTTGGCAGTTGTCTCTGCTGCTTATTTTGAGTAAAGCACGCCCACCAACACATCGCCGAAACAGCATCATTTATATAGCTTGGGCGCTTTTCAACCACATCAGAATAAATATAGCCCAGAAATTCGTCATATTCTCCGTTAACCCATATGTCAACAACTTCATTATCGTATAAAAATTTAACATCCGGAATCATTTCGTCGAAGCGTGATTCGATTACTTCGCTGACAATAGACGTGTATACAGGTTCTGAGTTCTCCGCATGTAATTTTCCATAAATTAAGCTGCGAAAATACGAGACACACTCTTCCCGTGTAATGCACCCTTCCATAAAAAGCAGCCCATATGCCCTTACAGCGGCATTCCGAGCGAATTCATATAATTCCGGATTTTCAATAACATCAAAAAGCATCTGTATATTTTCGCTATCATATGTTGACAACAGCAACTGCGGGAAGCCAGCCGTTAAGGTTTCGCCAATAACTGTGTCCAAAGCGTCTTCCTGTAATGTCAATAACCTGACAAGACGCGAAAAAGCCTGTTTCTCTCTGAATTCCGCCAATAGATACATGGCGTATATATGGAGGTAATAATTATTACCATTTTCTTGCAGTTCATAAGGATGATTATATACGTATTCCAGCGATTCTAATAATTCGGGTATATATTCAAGCCTTTTAGTTTGAACTTCCTGTAAAGCCGCTGTGGGAAATTCCTTGGTAAAGTACTTTAAAGAAACCAAAACCTCCTGTTTTGTCATATCTCATTCCCTTTCCTTCAGGTTTTATAATAAATGTAATAACGTTATCTTCGTTCTGTTGCCAATTACACCATGTTAGATTATAACAAACCTCTTTCGCACTTTCTACATATTTCAATATTTCATTTTTATTTGCTTATAGTGTAACAATGTGATATATTGGTTAAAATATGTAATGAAGGTGAAATAGATGTATGAAGACGCTAACCGGGAATTCAAGCGGGAATTTACCTCGGAAGTAAAAAAAGAAGTCGTAGCGTTTGCCAATACAAACGGCGGTGTGATCTACATCGGGCGGGATAACGAAGGGAATCATTATCCGCTGCCGGATATAGACAGCGTATTGACACAGGCCGCAAACAGCGTACGCGACAGCATCCTTCCAGACATTACGATGTTTGTCGGTTATAATGTTGTAGACAATGAAGTAGTGATCACAGTACATGAAGGGACAAACAAACCCTACTATTTAGCGGATAAAGGTTTAAGGCCCTCAGGCGTTTACGTGCGCCAAGGCGCGGCTTCCGCTCCCGCAAGCTTTGATCGGATAAGGGAAATGATTAAGCTGACCGACGGCGATAAGTTTGAAAGCGCGCGCTCATTAATACAAAATTTAACTTTTCGCGAGGCTGAGGAAGAATTCAGGCAGCGCGGCGTGGAGTTCGGCAAAAGCCAGATGCGGACATTGGGTATTATCGGCGCCGACGGCTTGTTTTCCAATTTAGGGTTATTATTATCCGATCAATGTTCCCACACGATAAAATTCGCCGTATTCAACGGCACGATGAAAGGCGAATTCAAAACCCGTAAAGAAGTGGACGGCTCCGTCTTTCGCCAGACGCGTTCCGCATTCGATTTCCTCAGCCTTTCAAACAACCTTGCGGCGTCTTTTTCCGGGTTGGATCGGGTTGAGCAATATGACTATCCGGAGGAAGCGATCCGCGAAGCAATGCTCAACGCGGTAATACATCGGGATTACGCCTTTTCGGGTAGTATCATTGTCAATACGTATGACGACCGTATGGAATTTATATCATTGGGCGGCTTAATGCCCGGGTTGAATATAGAGGATTTGTTTCTGGGCGTTTCCCAGCCCAGAAATGAACAATTGGCAAATGTTTTTTACCGGTTGAAGTATATCGAAGCTTACGGTACGGGGATAAGGCGCATCATGCAGTATTATAAGGATTTTGAGGTAAAACCCGAAATAACCGCTACGCATGGCGCGTTTATGCTGACGCTGCCCAATATGAACTATGCCCGGCCGATACTGGGAAATCATAAACAGTTTAAACCACAGCAGAAGGCCATATTGGACTATGTCTTAGAGAATGGCTCTATCAGCAATGATATTGTTCAGAAGCTGCTTTGCGTAAAACAGACCAGGGCATATAACATTATCCGGGAAATGGTGGGGGAGCGTTTGATTGTCAGACGCGGGTTAGGTAAAGAAGATAGGGAATATATTCTGGCTCAGTAAAATTTTCACGCCTGTGAGTTACTAATGCTCGTATTTGCCGTAAAAAGCCCGCCAGCCATGGCGGGCTTTTGTCATCTTCTTGCGGGACTATCAGCACCGGGTTTATGACGGTTGCCGGATTGTTTCTTATCATTTGCGCCTTCTCCGTCAAGTGCGCTTTCCGCCATTGTATGTCCGCCTTTTGCTTTATCGTCGCGTACCTCTTTTGTGTCGAGCTGACTGTCTTTTGCCATTGTGTCACATCCTTCGGCGTTATCGTATGGAAATAACGCAATTATTATTCTTATTTCCTCAAATCCGTGTCCTGCCGCCGCGTTTTAAAACATAAAGCCGTTTGCATTAATATTACATATGGGAAGCATAAATTTTACGGGTTATAGTAATTCGCCGCAGAAAGAAAAAGAAAAGAAGCCCTGAAACCGCTATTTCATGCGGCTTTCAAGGCTTCTTTCCAACAGGGGCAGGAGGACTCGAACCCCCGACA
>JGI20166J26741_11763696_pt1 | contig 10407 bp, 8 predicted proteins | sample TergutCu122P5_FD_26741 | JGI IMG/M metagenome (IMG submission 26741) | reverse complement strand
AACTGCTCACCATCAATCTGGCCGGCACGTTCATCGGCGTGCGGGAGTGCGGCCGAGTCCTGAAGGAGGCCGGGCTGGGCGGCGCGATGGTGGTCGTGTCGTCGATCAACGGGGGGTGGCCGTTGCCCTCGCAGGCGGCCTACAGCACCACGAAGGCCGGGCTGGACTCGCTGGTCGTGTCGGCCGCCGTCGAACTCGGGCCGTACGGGATTCGGGTGAACAACGTGGCCCCGGGGGCCATCCTGACCAAGATGAATCCCGGGATGGGGCCGGAGGCCCCGCTCCGCGGCCGGATCCCGCTCCGCCGAATCGGCGTACCGGAGGACATCGGCGGTGCGGTGGAGTTTCTGCTCGGGCCACAGGCTGCGTACGTCACAGGCGCGATGATCCACGTCGACGGCGGGATGCGCCATTTCCGATGAGACATCGGGCGCCGGACCAAGGAAGGAAGAGGACATGGATTTCAGGCTGAGTCGGACCGAGATGGTCGAACTGACCGCGCAGTGGACCGGCGACCGGTTCGACGACGGTCGCCCGCGGGTGCCGGATTCCGTCCTGGACCGGCTGCGCCACGTCACGACGGAACAGGTCTGGTCCGTGCTGTGGGACGCCGGCTACGAGTACCAGTTCGAGGGGGACTGGCGTGAGACCCACCCCGACCGGGTGACGGTGGGTCGGGCGCTGACAGCCCGGTTCGTCCCGAAGCGCCCCGATCTGGACCGCTGGGTGATGGACGCGGCGGCGCGTGACGGCCTGCGCACCGAGGTCCATCGCCAGAACTGGCTCGCGGTGGAAGCCCTGACCGAGAACGACGTGTTCGTCGTGGACATCTTCGGCAAGATCCGGGAAGGCACGGTGATCGGCGACAATCTGGGGTCGGCCGTGGCGGCGCGCACCAAGGCGGGCGCCGTGATCGACGGCGGCATCCGCGACCTCGCGGGGATCCAGCGGCTGACGTCCGTGAACGTGTACTACCGGGGAACCGACCCGACGCCCATCAAGGACGTCACGCTGGCGGGGCTCAACGTGCCCGTGCGCATCGGCCAGGCCACCGTCCTCCCGGGCGACGTCGTCCTGGGGACGCCCACCGGCGTGCTCTTCATCCCGCCGCACCTGGCGGAGGCGGCCGTCGACGGCGCGGAGCGGACCAAGCGCCGCGACGAGTTCGGCAAGCTGCGGCTGTCGCAGGGGCGCTACACGTCGGCGGAGATCGACGTCAAGGACTGGGCGGCCCCCATCGAGGCGGACTTCGACGCCTGGCTGAAGGACAAGGCGGCCGGCGCTTCATGAGGCCGATGTACCTGCTGACGTACGACCACGGCGGCTACATCCTCTGGGGCGAGCCGTTCGGCGAGAAGCTCGGCGAGGCCGCAGCGTGGCTCGACCGCTACCCGTCCTTCAAGATCGGGCTGGACAACGAGGCTTTCGCGTACGACGCGTTCGCGGACGTGGCACCGCAGATCATCGCCCAGATCGCTCGCCTCCTCGTCGCGTACCCCGGTCGCTTCGGTATCGGCACGGCCACCTACGGGCAGCCGCTGTCGGTGTTCATCAACGAGGAATCCAACGTTCGGCAACTGACGTACGCCATCGACACCAATCTGCGCCATTTCGGGCAGACCCCGCCGGTGTACGCGATGAGCGAGCACGCCATGCACGCCCAGATCCCGCAGTTGATCAGCCTGTGCGGGTACGACGGGGCCATCATGCGGACGCACTTCATGATGTACGGCTACAACCCGACGTACCCCTCGGCGTACGGCTGGTGGGAGGGGGTGGACGGAACGCGGGTGGCGACCGTACCGACGTACGACGGCCAGGGCGCGGCGTTCGCCAAGACAACGTACGACAACTGGATCCTCACCCGCTGGCCGGATCAGACCACGCGGTCGCTGGAGAAGTTCCGGGCGCTGTTCCCCGACATCGAACCGCTGCTGGCGTCGCGGCTGGACGACATCACCCTGCGCTGCGAGGCGCTGGTCGCCCACGTGGAGGGCGACCCGGCGTACCAGTGGGTGCTACTGGAGGACATTGCGGGCGCATACGGCGAGCCCCAGGACGTGTTCGCCCCCGGTCCGGACGAGTTCAAGGTACGGATGCCGTGGGGGTACTGCGGGAACCGCATCTGGAACCTCTGCCGGGAGGCGGAGGTGGCGGTGCTCACCGCCGAGCGGGCGAGCGCCCTGCGGTCGCTGCTCGGGCGGCCGGCGCCGGACGCGGAGGCCCGGTTGACGACGGTGTGGAAGAACCTGATGGTGGCCCAGCACCACGACGTCCAGATCTGCGGTCTGGTCCGGGAGGCGGACGAGTACGCCGGGGGTTCGTTGGCGTTGTCGCGGGCGGTCCTGGACGAATCGATGGCGGAGTTCGCCGGCCTGTTCGCGCACCAGACCGGCACGTGCGTGACGGTGTTCAACCCCCTGTCATGGCCCGTCACCACCTGGGTGACGACGAGCGTCGAGCTCCCCCGCGGCGAGGGGACCCGCGGCTTCGACGCGGTCGGCGAGCCCGGCCGCACCCCCTGCGAGGTGCGGGTCACCGGCATGCGGCGGGGGCTCGTGACGCGGGCCGACGTGGGTTTCCTGGCGCAGCTCCCGGCACTGAGCGTCAGCAGCTACCGGCTCGAAGCGTCGGATGAGGTGGCGGCCGGCGCGATGACGTACGACGCCGCGACGGGCTGGCTGCGAGGCGGTGGTTTCGAGGTGCGGCTGACCGAGGGAGGCATCGCGGAGATCCGGCAGGACGGGGCGGTCCTGGTCCGGTCGGAGGCCGGCAGTCTGTTCCGCGGCGAGATCGACGGCGAGGAGTGCGTGTCGTCCGGCCGCTGGCTCGTGACGTGCGCGTCGCACAGCGCCGAGGCGGTGCAGGTGGGATCGATCGGCGGGATCGGGTACGAGTGCACGCTGACGCTGCGCGAGGGCGTGGACCGACTGGACGCCGCCGTCCGGTTCCTCCACCACGGCGAGACGATCGGGCGCGCGCAGGACTTCGGGCCCGACCGGTTCGTCGAGAACACCAACGGCTTCGACCACACGGGCAAGCTGTGCTTCAGCCTGGAGACGGTCATCCGGGAGGGTACGGCGGTGCGCGACCTGCCCTTCGCCATCGCGGAGACGGCCGAGGACACCGTGCAGGGTCTGTACTGGACCGCCGTGACCGATGGCACGACGGGCCTGGCGGTGCTCAACCGGGGCGCCATGGGCACGGTGTACGACCGCCGCAGCGGACGGATCGACGTGCCGCTGGCCTACGCCAACGCCTACATCTGGGGCGAGCGGTACCTGCGCGGGGCCTACGAGCACAGGTTCAGTCTGCTGCCGTTCAGCGGTGATGTGGTCGGCGTGCACCGGCGGGCGCTGGAGTACGAGTTCCCGCCCGTGGTCCGGACGGCGAGGGTACAGCAAGCCGGCGAGGGTGTCGACGGGCCCCTGCGTCCGCTTGACCTGACGACGGACGACAACGTCATCGTCAGCGCCTGCTACGAACAGGACAGCGACGTGCTGCTGCGATGCTACGAGTGCGCCGGGCGCGACGGCTGGCTGCGCCTGCCCGCCGGGTTCACGGGTACCGAGGTGGACCTCCGGGGCCGCGCCCGCTCCGACGCGGCAGGCACGGACTTCCACCTGACGAAGCACCAGATCCTCACCCTGCGCCTCATCTGGGTCTGAGCGGCGCAGGCGCGACGTGCGAGGCCCGTGCGGCCTCACCGTGTGTCAGGTTGCGCCGAACTACTTGCGCCGAACCGCTTGCGCCCGACTCGGTGCTGTGCTATAGTCCTGCTAAATCGATTTAGCATCGACCAAGAGCCAAGAGCCGAGCCTCAAGGAGACGCAGTGATGCGTACGAAGATCGCCGATGTGGCCCAGGCCGCGGGCGTGTCCGTGGCCACGGTCTCCCTCGTGCTCAACGCCGCGCCGGCGCGGATCTCCCCCGAGACGAGGCAGCGGGTCCAGGAGGCGGCGGCGCGCCTGGCGTACCGTCCCAACACCACCGCCCGCGGGCTGCGGCTGCAGAAGACGAAGACGATCGGGGTCATCTCCGATGTCATCTCCTCCACGCCGTTCGCCGGCCGCATGATCGCCGGGGTCCAGGACGTCGCCCGCGAGCACGGCTACCTCGTGTTCCTCGCGGACACCAACGGCGATCCGGCCACCGAGGCGAGCGCCATCATGGCGTACGCCGACCAGCAGGTCGAAGCGATGATCTACGCCTGCATGTGGCACCAGGTCGTCACCCCGCCGAGCGGCCTTCTGCCCGGCACGGTGTTCCTCGACTGCCGGCCCGTCGACGGGGCCTATCCGGCCGTCGTGCCGGACGACAAGACCGGCGGCCGCACCGCCACCGAGGAACTGATCGCCGCCGGGCACACGCGGATCGCCTACGTGAACGACGAAGCCGGCGTGGTGGCCGCCGACCTGCGTCTGGCCGGGTACCGGGAGGCGATGGCGGCGGCCGGCCTCGCGGTCGATCCGGCATGGCTGGCCCTGACGGAGGTGTCCGCCCAGGGGGGCTGCCGGGCCGTGGAGACGCTCATGGCCCTCCCGGAGGACCGCCGGCCCACCGGGATCTTCTTCTTCAACGACCGGCAGGCGGCCGGCGCCTATCTGGCGGCCCACAAGCTCGGACTCCGCCTGCCGGACGATCTGTCGGTGGTCGGGTACGACGACCAGCAGTTCGTCGCCGCCGAGCAGGACCCGCCGCTCACCACGGTCGCGCTGCCGCACTACGAGATGGGGCGGTGGGCGATGGAGCAGGCGCTGGGGGTCGGCAGCGCGCCGACTCCCCCGGACAACATGTACTTGATGCCCTGCCCGTTGCGGCGCCGGGCATCGGTGGGACCGCCGCCGGCCCGTCCGGACCGGCGACGGCCCGTGAGGTAACCAGACGGGCCGCACACCGCGGCCCCTGATCCGGCGGGCGCCCAGAACGCGCCCACCACCAGAAAGGAAACCACAATGAGGAGCAAGGTCCTAATCGGGGTCGCCGTCATCGTGACGGCCGCCTCACTGCTCGCCGGCTGCGCCAATTCGTCGCCCGGCACGTCCACCGCCAAGACTCCTATCGAGCTCAAGCTGTGGACGCACTCGGCCGGCAACCCCGGCGAACTGAAGGTCTACACCCAGATCATCGACGACTTCAACGCCTCACAGAGCGACTACAAGGTCGTCGAGGAGTCGTTCCCGAAGGGCTCCTACAACGACGCGATCGTCGCCGCGGCCGCCGGCGGCAACCTGCCGTGCCTCATCGACATGGACGGCCCGGTCATGCCCAACTGGGCCTGGGCCGGCTACCTCCAGCCCGTCGGGTTGCCCAAGGCGCTGACCGACTCGCTGCTGCCCACCGCCGTCGGCACCTACAAGGGCGAGATCTACTCCGTCGGCTACTGGGACGCCGCCTTGTCCATCTTCGCCCGCAAGTCGGTCCTGGAGAAGAACGGCATCCGCATCCCCACCGTCGATACCCCGTGGACGGCCAGCGAGTTCGAGGCGATCCTGGCCAAGCTCAAGGCCAGCGGCTACGACCGGCCGATGGACATCGACGCCGAGAACGGTGGTGACCCGGAGTGGTTCTCCTACGCCTACTCCCCGTTCCTGCAGAGCTTCGGCGGGGACGAGATCGACCGCAGCACGATGCTCAGCGCTCAGGGCGCCCTCAACGGGCCGGAGGGGCTGGCCTGGGGGCAGTGGTTCCAGGGGTTGTTCACCAAGGGCTACACGTCGGTGAACGGCACGATCGGCAACCAGGAGTTCGTCGACGACAAGGTCGGGCTGGCCTACACCGGCGTCTGGAACGCCCTGGCGGCGCTGGAGAAGGTCGGCAGCGACCTGCTCATCCTGCCGCCGCCGGACCTGGGCAAGGGACCGAAGATCGGCGGCGGATCCTGGCAGTTCGGGATCACCAAGAAGTGCTCGGCGGCCGAGGCCGCCGGCGCCCGGGCGTATCTGGAGTTCAGCTTCCAGGACAAGTACGTCGCGGCGTTCTCCGACAGCCAGATCGTCATCCCGGCCACGGCCGGCGGCGAGAAGCTGTCGACGCACTTCAAGGAGGGCGGCGACCTCAAACCGTTCGTCGCCCTGTCCCAGAAGTTCGCCGTGCCGCGCCCGGAGACGCCCGCCTACCCGGTGATCTCCAGCGTGTTCGCCAAGGCCTGCGCCGACCTCATGAACGGCGCCGACGTGCAGAAGACCCTCGATGCGGCGGTGAAGGACATCGACGCCAACATCGCCAGCAACGACGGGTACGGCTTCAAGAAGTGACCGTGCTGGGGTGGCCGGGTCGCCCGGCCACCCCACCAACCCCCAAGGGTGAACCATGTCTCGTTCCGTGACGCTGGCCCGGCGCCGCCGCTCCGAGGCGGCGGTGGGTGCGGCGATGGTCGGCCCGGCGCTGGTGCTGCTGGTCCTGTTCTTCCTCGTGCCCGTCGTGCTCGGGGTCGTGTTGTCCCTGACGAACGCCCGGCTGATATCGCCGAACCCGCCGCGATTCGTCGGCCTGGTGAACTTCGTCCGGGCGTTCACAGCGGATGCGACCTTCCTGCACTCGCTGCGCAACACGGCGCTGTTCGCGCTGTTCGTCGCCCCGCTCCAGTCGGGGCTGGCGCTCGTCATGGCCGTGCTGGTCAACCAGCGCCTGCGCGGCACGACGTTCTTCCGCATCGTCTACTTCATCCCCGTGGTGACGTCCATTGTCGTGGTCTCGCTCCTGTGGCGGTTCATGTACCAGCAGAACGGCCTGATCAACTCGATGATCAACAAGTTGACGTTCGGCGCCTGGAACGGCATGGACTGGCTGAACAACACCCACACGGCCCTGCCGGCCATCATCGTGCTGTCCATCTGGCAGGCGGTCGGCTTCCACATGGTGATCTGGATGTCCGGGCTGCAGACGATCCCGGAGGAGCTGTACGAGGCCGCCCGGATCGATGGCGCCAGCGGCTGGCAGCAGTTCGCCCACGTCACCTGGCCGGGGCTGCGGCCCACGATGGTGTTCATCCTCATCACCATCACGATCGCGGCCCTGGGGCTGTTCGTCCAGATCGACGTCATCACCCAGGGCGGGCCGATCGACGCCACCACCAGCGTGGTGTACCACGCCGTGTTCCGGGGCTACCGGCAGCAGGAGGTCGGCTACGGCGCCGCGATCTCGCTCATCTTCTTCGTGGCCGTTCTCATCATCGCGCTGATCCAGCGCTGGCTGACTCGGGACAAGGACTGACCATGGCTACCACCACACAGCAGTCGGCCGCCCACCAGCGGCGTCGCCGCCAGGTCTTCAGCTACTGCGCGATGACCCTCCTGGCCGTCTTCTTCCTGTTCCCGCTCGTGTTCATGTTCGTGGCCAGCCTCAAGCCGGATGCGCAGATCCTCTCCGACATGAACTCCCTGCGGGCGTTCCTCCCGATCGGGAGCATCAGCCTGACCAACTACGTCGAGGTGTTCGGGCGGGTGCCGGTGGGACGGTTCATGCTCAACTCCGTCATCGTCACGGTGGCGACGGTCGGCCTGGGCCTGGTCGTCAACTCGCTCGCCGGTTTTTCCTTGTCACGGCTCAAGTGGCGGGGCCGCCGGATCGTCCTGTCGGCGATCATCGCCACCCTGATCATCCCGATCGAGGCGATCGCCGTCCCGATGATGTACTGGGTGACGAAGCTCCCCCGCCTCGACTGGCAGACGGGACTGACCTTCGCCACGGGCTGGTTCAACACCTACCAGGTCCAGATCGTCCCGTTTGTCGCCAATGCGTTCTCGATCTTCCTGTTCCACCAGTACTTCTCCACCATCCCGGTCGCCCTCGACGAGGCCGCGCGGGTCGACGGCGCCAGCTGGTTCGGCATCTACCGGCGCATCGTCGTGCCCCTGTCCGGTCCGGCCTTCGCCACGGTGGCGATCCTCACGTTCCTGCCCGCCTGGAACCAGTACCTGTGGCCCACCCTCGTCGTCCAGAAGGAGCAGCTGCGCCCCGTGATGATCGGCATGCAGTACTTCTTCCAGCTCAACACCGCCTGGGGCGAAGTCATGGCGTACACCTCGATGATCACGATCCCCGTCCTGGTGTTCTTCCTCGTGTTCCAGCGGGCCTTCGTCTCCAGCATCGCCGCCACCGGCGTGAAAGGGTGAGCCATGTTCGCGCTGCGTGACTCCTGGGTCTGGGACCACTGGTTCGCCGACGACGGCGACACCTACCACCTGTTCTTCCTCTACGCCTCCAAGGCGCTCCGTGACCCGGATGCCCGACACTACCGCGCCTCGATCGGACACGCCGTCTCGACGGATCTGTGTCACTGGGAGCGCATCGAGGACGCGCTGGTCCGAGGGGCGGCGGGCGAGTTCGACGACGTGGCGACCTGGACCGGGTCGGTGGTCCAGGGCGCCGACGGGGTGTGGCACCTGTTCTACACCGGGGCGAGCATCACCACGTCGGGACACAACCGGCAGACGATCGGGCACGCCACATCGGCGGACCTGATCACCTGGGACAAGCAGCCCGGCAACCCGATCCTCGCCGCCGATCCCCGCTGGTACGAGACCTTGGACGACGACTGCTGGCACGACGAGGCCTTCCGGGACCCGTGGGTCTTCCCCGATCCCGGGGGCGCCCGCTGGCACATGTTCATCACGGCACGGGCGAATCACGGGCCAAGTTTCGGGCGCGGCGTGGTCGGCCACGCCACCTCGCCGGACCTGTCGGCCTGGGTGCTCGGCCCGCCGCTCAGCCAACCGGCCGACGACGGGTTCGGCCAACTGGAGGTCACCCAGACGGCCTGCGTGGACGGGCGGTGCGTCCTGCTGTTCTCGTGCCTCGACGAGCACGCCATGCCCGCCCGCGCGGGCCGGCACTCGGGGGTGTGGGCTGTCACGACCAAGACCCTCCTCGGCCCGTTCGATGTCACGGCCGCCTACCCGCTGACCGATGAGCGCCTGTACGCCGGCCGGCTGGTCCGGCGGCGCGACGGGGCCTGGCTGCTGTCCGCCTTCCGCAACGCCGAGGGCGGCGCGTTCGCCGGTGTCGTCGCCGACCCCCTGCCCGTCACCTGGGAGGGCGACCGTCTGGTGGTCCAGGCGGGCTGAGGGTCCAGCTGAGACCAGGTCGTCGGCCCGGATGGCCTCACCAGTGGTTGACGGCGTGCTCGGCGAAGGCCATCACGTCCCTGACACGGATCACCCGGCCGTCGTCGAGGACGGCCGTGCCGGTGAACCGGCCGAACAGTTGGTGGCACTCGTTGTCGATGAAGGCCAGCTTCGTCCGGGTGACGCGGTCGTACACCGGGACGAAGTCCATCTCGAAGCGGCCGTCATCGGAGCCGAAGTGCTTGGGGTCGAGGGGGTGCGCCGAGCCCTCGTCGAACGACACCTGCGACAGCTTGTGGGCGACGCCCTCGTAGAACAGCATGTTCTCGCTGGCCGCCGAGGTGTCGCCGAAGCCGCTGCCGATGTTCCAGCCGAACGGCACTCCGTCCACCATCGTGCTGCCGCTGCCCCAGAACCATTCGGTGGAGAACGGCCACACGCCGCGTCCCCAGTCGAGCAGGCCGAAGGCGCTGCCGGGCTCGAAGACGAACGCGTCCTCGCCGATCCGGATCTCGCCGGACGCCGGCATCCCGCTGATCTTGTGGTTGTAGTAGAAGGCCTCCGGGTACTCGTGGAACGGGGTCGCCATGACGATCGACTGCCCGGCCCCCGGCGTGAGCGTGATGTCGGCCCGGATGACGGGCGTGGTCTTCGTGGCGGTCGTGGCGCAGCGCAGCCGGCGGCGGGTCTCCCCGGATGCCCCCGTCTCCACCCGGAACCCGAGGCTCACCCCGCCGCGGCAGGCCGTGACACCCTCTGCCGAGGTCTCCGGCATGTGCAGCGATCCGAACGGCAGCATCAACGTCGCCGCACGGTCGAAGCGCAGACCGTCGGCGAAGCGGAAGAAGGTGACCGCGAGCTGGCCGGCGTACGCGGCGTGGCCGATGGTGAACTGGGCGCAGCACTCGTCGTTGCTCACCTGGTAGAAGTCCCACTCCTTGATCCGCCACGGCGGCGCCTTGATCCGGTCGCGCTGGTACGTCAGAAGCGGCTCGGTGGCGTACCCCGCCTGCACCAGCACGCCGTGGTCGTCGAGGAGGGGTCCTGGTGTCACGATCCTGTGCTGCTCCATCTGGCACACTCCTGTCTGGCTCATGGGTGACACACCGGTCAGACTACCGCCCGTACCTGCCCTCTCCCGGCCTGGACCGGGCCGGTCGCCGATGTCGGTCCTGTCGCACCTTGTCGCACGTGCGAACGAAGTCCTGTAACCTGCTCTGTAACCTTCTGGTCCTCCGGACGGAGTTCTTCACAGCGACACCCAGTGGGACCCGACACGGAGGCGGTCCCGACCGGCAGGAAGGCGAGGCGATGACGACTCAGGCACAGACGTGCGACA
>JGI20166J26741_11763585_pt1 | contig 10408 bp, 2 predicted proteins | sample TergutCu122P5_FD_26741 | JGI IMG/M metagenome (IMG submission 26741) | reverse complement strand
TCAGTCAGTCAGTAACAGTTGACGGTTCTATATTTAACAGAATAATTTGGATAGTACAGGGCCTCATTTGTACAACTGAATCTTCAGAACACTAGGCAATCCAACCATTAAATGGACGTCACAGTTCTGTCCAAAGAACTCTGTAAACTGTATCTAATCATTTTATGCCCAGCATATCCTATGTCGTCATTCGCGGTCGTCAACTCGTTTCACCAATATAACTCGTACACAGTTGCGAGATATCAAGTTAACACAGCGGTGTTTATTGTGATTCAAATCTCCTGTGATGTGACGCTGTATCGCTGAATGAACAGTTCCCGAAGTTTCAAAGGACCGTATTGTCAGCATCTCAGGATTAAGCAGTACAAGGGGTACTAGACTACTTGACCCTTGAAAATAAAGGTTCCCTCGAAACGTCGGGGGCCATTCACCAAAAAAATACAGCATCCTATCTCAGAGAACAGGGATCCTCATAATTATCTACAAAAACATTACATTATACTGATTTTTTATATAATATACCTAAATATGTTTTGAAATTTCCAATATAAATTGCGGCGTTTAGACTACAAATTTCAAACCCTATTGAATGCGTATATTACAGTCCATGGGCTTATTTCTTCACTACCCTGTATTTGCTGGCACTTTAACTAATGGAGCTGTCATCGACCAGCAGTTTAGACAGCAGGTTATTGTGCACTAAATCTAAAAACTCTGCGGTTCAATGACCTTCTGTCTTTCATTGCGGATTCGTTAATGGCAGGCCCACACCGGCACCGATCGATTAATGCACCTACATGCCTTTTCTGCTTTCCTGAGGAAAGAAAACTTAACGTGAGTCTGTGCTGTCCTAATGGAAACGACTATATGAAACGGGTTTCGAACAGTTCGTCACAAAGAAACGCCCACATCGTAACACCGGTCTCCAAATGCCTTGTATCAGGACAGTGAGTTTGCGAATTCTGCTCTGAAATCCTTACTGATGACATGGAAACTGTGTACTCTGAAGATTTCACAGTGTTACCGGTGAAGTTTACAGCCTTGTTTGTAATTTATCGAAGTTTCGGTAGAATTTGGTGCCTCTATCTTTAGGGTGAACAAGAAGACCAGTTTGCCTAAGTTCCTTGGGAGAACTGGTTGCATCATATAACGAAAGAGTGGGTTTGGCGAAGGTTGGTAACAAGTTACCAAACAACACGGCATCATATTGAACTCCAACAGTACCAGCGGATTACAGCGCCCTCATCCCACTTTATTCTTAAGGTTTAATTAAAGACAAACCTAAAACTGTCTCTCTGCCTAAACGTCAATGCAGAAACAACGTAGGGAACAGTGAAAGATAAGACCACATATTCCTAACCTCGATACCACATACAGGTAAGCATTCAGCTTCACGATCCGGTCATTTTAAGTCTAGTGAAAGACTAGAATACTCATTGGATATGAGGCTGGACATGCCTTAGACTGATCTGTTCGTATTTGGAGAAAAAGCGCTGTCTCTGACCATAATCGAAATGCGATCTGTTGTTAACTAAAACGTAGGTAAGACAAATACTCGTAATTATAATCGCATTTATAAAGCTTTTTCAAAACTTCTTGTTGTACGGTAATTTCCATAAAAACAGTCCGATGAGAGCTTCACAAATCCAACATCCACGGCAGAACCGCAACTGCCAAACCTCTGATTACTGGAAAAATAAAGCTAAAAGGTGGAAAAGATGGTGTGATGAACCTGGATGTCTGAAGTCTGGAAATACGTAATATGGCCAGAAGAGTCGTCCTTCACGTTGTTCCCAACATCAGGCCAGGTTTATGTTTATGGGACCAGATGCTTGTTTCCTAACAATGACACAATTTTTCAAGATGACAATTCGCCCATATACACAGCCGAAAGTGTTCATTCTTGGTTTGAGGAGCATGAAGATGCACTTTAACACTTCCCTGGGAAGCACAATTGCCAGCCTCAAATATCATCGAATCACTGTGGTCGGTTTTAAGGAGTAGGTTGAGAAGCAGATTCCCTCCACCATCTCTCAAGCAACTACTCGTAGAAGTTGTTCGTCATCAAGAGTAATATAATATTTCACTAGAGACTATTCAGAACTTAATGAGTCTATTCCATGAGGGATACAAATTGTATTATAGGTAAATGGTGGCCCAACTATGTATTAATAAAGAAATGTATACCTTTCACAACTGTTTCCATTATTTAATCCATCTCTTGTGCGTGTGTCAGCTTAATAAAGCATCTGTGTCACAAAAATTTAAACTTGCCTCAAACATATGGATTATGCACAGTATTTGACAAGTTTCAAGTTCCATGAACTCAGTATATGTCAAGACAGATCGCTCCTGTAATCCAAAGTTCTCACTTTCCCCACCCCATCCTCTGTATTCGCTAGCACATTTTTCAATAAATCCATTAGATCTTTTCCAAATTTTACTCCTTATAGCTTCGTCCCACACTCGTTAGGCATGAACCTAATGCAAACTACATACGACCAGAATAATTTATTTATTTCGAGATGAATGTGCGGAAGTTTCACTGTCTATTTCCGAAAATTATTACACTCTTCTTGCGGGCGAAATATAAGAAATCACAGACCGAGTATAGTGCCGGGGTCTGAAAAATGCGACTGTAGCATACGTATAAATACAGAATGTCCGAGAAAGAATGGTGTGGTTTGGGGAGGCGGCATCTCGAAATAAGCAAGAGCCATCAAATATATTATTGTACATTTAGATTCTCCCACTCAGAAACAGTCGCAAGGACGGCCGCCAAAGTTTTCATACTTAATATATCACTTTCTGGAAGAAAGATTGACAGAGAAGGGTCAATTCCATCGCCACCCAGGAGCACCGATTTAACATAGCTTGATTTCTTCCTATGGGATCTGTAGAGGGTAATGTTTCAAGAGTAAAATTTCGTAACCTGGCTCATTTGGAAGAAAGAATCCAGAAAATCGTTGAGCAGGTACCAAGAGTTAAAATATGCTACAGCGTGTGAGGCAAGTAGTGGAAGAATGATTGGACATTGTACAGCCGCTGACGGTGCGCAAGTGGAAATTTATTAAGGTGCGTCACAAACTATTTACCATATTCTTTTAGTTTGTGGCTTTACTTCTGGAAAGTCTTCATCATTTTTCAAATAAAAGTTCTCGAAACCCAACCATTCTTTTTAGGACCACCCGTATATATAATAAAAAGTCCATTCCTTCAAAACACTTGCTTGCAGAAATATAGATGCGCACAATACACGAATACAAATACAGTCAACACATTTCATGCTCTGCTATAGTAGGGCAACTGATGTACAGTGACGGTTTCTGGTTGCGAGGCAGGTTTTGGTGACGCCAATGACTAGCGCAAACAAATACTTGCATGATACAAATTACGCGTTACATGTGCGCATCAAAAGCGCAGAATACTTCAAAATAAATCGTTAAACGCGTAACTCATTTTTAGGTGCGTTCGAATATTCGCAAAAGGCGTCTATAATTTCGTCACGTCTGTTCACGTGAATCACAGCTGTTCACGCTGGACTGAGTTACGTGAAATTCGATATGGGCACTTTAATGAAAATCTGCCGGGAAAATTCAAACTTTTTTAAAATCGGAAAAAATATTGGACACTTGACATGCAGACCTACATATGTGTTATGGTTGTCGGCGAAATTAAATCGCCATAAAAGCGTTATCATCGAGTGAAATGGTATCAGGCTCTTAGGATAGCGGAAAAGCATAAATATTATGTCAAGGTATCACAGTGTCATTACACATACTTTGCTTCGTAACGGACTTCTTACAATAGTTATGTTCATATATCTTCCAATCAACACAAAATGAGAGTGAATTAAAATATTTATGGTCTCATTAAGGCGTTTCTCTAATTAAATTCTACTCTCTTTAAATGTCATGGAAGTAGTTTAAGCCCGTACACATTCGAAATATAGTTTTTATGAGCCAATTTTAGCTTATTTGTTTAATTGGTTATTCGGAAAATAAGTTAGTTTATTAGTTTATTTAACGTTTTCTAATTACATTCATCCCTTCATTATTATAAACTACACAACTCCATCCTCATATAACTTTTCCAAAACAATAAAATAGAAATTAATCTGATTTGTAATAAGACACCAGAATGAACTGAAAATCTGTAAACATGGGGCACAAACGTGGCTGTTTCAGCCTTAAATACTTTTTCCCTTCTAGAAATATCACCCTCGAATATTTTAAATCTGAACTAACAAGAGTAATGTACCATTTGAAAGAATGACAAGAGCGACCATAAATACTCGTAAAAATAAAAATGTCCGACCTAGTTTCTGAAAATATATATATATATATATATATATATATTTTGAACGATGCTGCAATATTTCTGTATGTTTGTTAGAGGTTGTGGCACCTGCGTAGTAGTTGCGGGGAGCTTAAAAATGTGTGGTTCTCGATTTTTGTCCTGCAAGGAGGTCAAACTGAGACCGAAGACTGTAGCCTGATGCTTCGTTGGGCACTTTCAAACCCTCCCCCCTAACCTACTGCTGCTCCTGGATCAATGAACAAAAGAGATGTCGTGACGAATGCAGACTGTCCTGCACTCTGTAGTCAGTTTTTGGAAACCACCACCTATACAATCCTTAACATCTGTTGTAACAACCTAGTCACCGTTCTTTATAATGTCAAATATAGATAATGTTCATATACTGTGTACTTTTGACCAATTGCTTCCTAAGAAAGAAATACTGAGGCAATCTAGAGAATCTAACTCTCGCGCAGCTTTCCAACAAACGTCCGACTCGATACAGACCGTACCCGTTCGTATAATATCCTTCCATTCGATCCTGTCACGCGACACACGAATCCAGTTCGCCCAGTCAAGCCGAATTTCTTTAAAATCCACCGTAATAGTATCTTGTTATTCAAGCGTGTCTTCCCACAGGTTGTCGAACTAAACTCGGTATACACAAAACCTTACATGCAAGTTAACAATATAGGAAATGCACGTGTTACTATGCACTTTCGACAATTACCCGGCATGCATATTGCGTCTTCCCTGCACCACACCATGTTCAATGGCCTGTCTGACTCTGCCGTATTTTTCGCAACAATGCCATAAATAGCATAATTTTCGAGAAAGAAAAAAGCATTTGACATGAAATGTGTGTTTTGATTTTCCCTGAAAATTGTATTTGAGTGTTTTCTCTTCCCAGGAAGTGTTCGGCGTGATGTCAAAAACGTACGTTTTTTCTTCATGCAAAGCGTGTGACATATTTGTTCGATTTTAAAAAATTCAAGTTTCTCGACTTATTTGTAAAAAGTCGTCAACATAAAATTCCACCAAAATCCGTCCAGATGAAGCCGAATTTTTTCATGAGGACAGATATGACGAAGTAAATAGTCACTTTTCGAAACTTTACAAACGTGTCTAAAAGTACACATTATTATACAGGGTGTTTAAGGCCGTATACGCAACACATCGGGAAAAAATTCCTTAGGTTAAATTACATCGCTATATACTAAGCAAAATACCCATATCCGAAGATGAACGGTTACAGAGATAATAACCGCTGGATCGGAACACACCGGCCTCTGAAAACACAAAGTCTAGTTATTTATTTCTATGGACTGAAAGACCGTGGAAGGGGCTTGACAGAATATCTGAGGTTCGAGTTGAGGATCGGCTGAATACGAATCAGGAACGATAAACGTCGAAATATGTGCTCCAAATTTTCCGCCGAACTTGTGTGTATACTTGCATAGAAAGTACTGGTACTAATTTCATAATTATATGGAGAGCTACAGTAAAAAAAAAGATTTAAGAATTCACAGTAAATGCCAATTAACAGACTTCTTCCTCAGCCGACAAGTAGTTCAATTACAACGTTTAAATAACAGTTGCCGGTTACGAATTTCATTCACTTTCGTCGTTCATCAGAGCAACACAAGTAAAAGACTTTGATCCTTTAAAATCCGTCGCTGTTAGACGTAACACCATGACTGCCACTACGAGCACTGCACTTCGCCAACAGGTCAGACCTGATCCTGTGCAGGCCATGAAGGCGTGTATGGAGAATGGAAGTGAAACCCGGCTCATTCTTTACCTCTGCACTAGGTGGAGGTGAGTGGTCAGCCTCATGACCCGACCGCTCTACCACCAGAGAAAGAGCTCCTGTAGCCACTGCTCCGACATGTCTAAATTCCTAGAACTTCCATTAATTTCTTTTAAAAAAAGACTCAATGAAGTGTGGTCAAAGCCTGATCTTGTAAGAAACAATACTATTGGATTGGATTGCCCACACGTGTTCTCGTGTTCCGTATACTTATCAAGATAAACTGCGACTGTTTTTCTAAACAGAACTTATATTTGTAATGTTAACGTGGTGTTTTCTGTGAGGTAGGAAGAAAATTCTTAAATATAAGGTAAATGAATTTCAAAGTGTCATTAACCGGTAATAAAACCCTATGTTCGGCACCCCTAACACCACTTCTGGCCACTTAGCAGGTAGGAACCAACCGCTACCCAATATCACACCCAAGTTTCAACCCTACCAGTAGTAAGGGGTCAGGTATAGGAACCAGAAGTGACGTCACGGTAACGTGACCTCAACCCTTTGATACCAGGAAGTGACGTAATATGTAAACAAACATGGCGGCAGGGTCAACTATCTCTTAACCCTTTCTCTACCCACCCCTCAATTAATATGCAAATGAGCTTGATTGATCTAATTCATATGCTAATTGTCTAATTAATATGCCAACGACCTTGATTGATATGCAGATAACCCAATTGATACGCGAATAACCTTAACCACTTAATAATTTTAGTCTAGACAGCCTGGCGCCAGTGACGTCACACCAGGAAATGACGTCACATGTAAACAAACATGGCGGAAGGGTAACGACCGTAACCCTTTCAAGGATATGTAAATAATTTTAGTCTAGACAGCGTGGCGCCCTTGTGATGTCAAGGTCACGTGATGTAAACAAACATGGCGGTGAGGTTAATAACCTTAACCCTTTTAGTCTAGACGAAGTGAAACCAAAACAAACATGGCAGCGGGGTTAACCCTTTCATTATTTTAATCTAGACACCAAAACAAACATGGCGGCTGAGTTTAATAGCCTAACCCTTTTATTATTTTTCCAATATGGTGGATGTGTGCACCATTTTAAACCTAACCTAAACTTACTATTTTCAAGATGGCTGCCAGCGCGTCATTTTTAATTTTTTGAAACCGAACTGTTGAATAATGCTCTAACCTAACTTTGAATTTGGCGCTATTTTTAAATTAACTAAAGCTTTTTGAATTGGCGCCTTTTTAAACCTAACTTGCATATCCGCCATTTTCCAATGTGGCCACTAAACGCGCCCATTTTTAAAGTTTATTAAATTTTTATTAACGTAACATAAACATTGCTATTTTAAATTTTACATGTTTAAGACTCTAGGTTCGAATCTCCCTTTTAATAAGTCTACGAAGCAACTTCAAATTTTCTGTGCAGTGTTGATAACCTTCCTCCATTTTAATCTACCCTGCCGACAGTCATCAAACAAGCTAAAGAATGAGCCCTTGTGTTCCTCATGAAGGTTGGAAACGCTTGCCACAGCTTCGCGCGACGACCAATAGAGGGCACGCAGAGCAATAGCCCAGAGGTTGGCCGCTAGTGCAATCGATCAAGAATGATGAATATTTTGTGAGGAAACAGGGGGCTCACAGTCTGTAGTACACAGCACCGCATGTCCAGACATACAAGTGGTGCTGTGAGGTGGTACAAATTCAGATCGGCTACCTGCTTACGACAACATGGCTCGAATCACGTGAAAAGACGTCAACACCTGCAGAAGTTTATCTTTGTTGTACAAAATTTTAATAAACAATTTATATCAATATATAAAAATAACTAAAGAAATCGGAATGTGGCAGGCTGGCTGGGCTCACAGCCGGCCTGCAAATTTTGTTACGAATATTATATAAGCAGCCTTCTAGTAAAGCAACAAAACTTGAACTAATATTTCTGTACACTAATCTTTATGGGTGCTATCTCGTTGTGCTGACTACTGATAGGCTATATGTTCAGTGTAACACAACACATACTCTACACATCCAATCTAATGCCTTACATATATATTATATTTTACGGACTATGCTAAGACCATCTTCAGGTACACCAATATAAGGTTCGCATAAGGAAGATGCTTATAAGTAAGTAGCAAGTAAAGAGGCCCCTTTTTTACAAATTCTGTCGCCTACAAAATTCAGTATAACAATAAAATACATGTGAAAAAAAAATCTCAAAAATATGTTACACACTTTTTTAGATTTTTAATATTGTTACACCTGAAGATAGACTTAGCATAGACTGCCACATGTAATATACATGTAAGACATTAGATTGAATGTATAGTATTACTGCATAGTATTTCGTGCAATTAACTGTAACGTAACCATAAATAACCACGTGTTATTTTGTGATCCTAATGCCACATGTTTCGGCCCCTATAGGCCGTCTTCCGAGATGTCATTCGCAAAGGAATATATGTCCTATATTCCTTTGAATTCCTCTTTAATGCCCTCATTGAAGATGGCTCATAGGGGCCGAAACGTGTAGGAGGAGCATCACATAATGACTAACAGTTATTTATGGCTGCGAGTGCAAGTAGTTGGATTAAATACTAGAGAGTCAATTTAATGCATGGAATATGGATACGGTTAAATCAACATTGCAGTATATAAATATTCTAACATATTCTACTGATTATGTATAAGATGTATATGAAGAGGGATTTAGCGCAAAAATTTACCCGCAATTGCGAAGAAGTTTACCTTGTATTCCTGAAGCACAGATGTGGTAGAACTGTGCCATCTGTTCTTGTATGACTGTAAATGTTACAAGAACAGTGCTGCCTACATGCGAATACACAAGAAACTCTAAATTATAAAAGTATTCAACATTAAAAAACGTTACTACAATAGACAAGAAACAGTATGGCCATTTGGGACGTTTCGTAACTTACTTCTCGGCTATTATGCGATCGTTAGACTTATAAACTGAACGCATAACATGGAGGATACATCTCATAACTTACAGGTTCAAATATTCCCTTGAACATTTCATTTTCGGAAACCTGCCCATGTACATTCTTCCCCCCTGGCAATATAAAGTATTTCCTCATGACACGCCATGAATACACAAAAGAGGGAGTAGAGGTATAGTTCTACTCTTTCTTTAACCTCGGCGCTACATGCGGGTGGGTGGTAAACGCCACGCTCCGACCTATTTACCCTCGCGAAAGAGATCCATTACCCGTATCACAGGAGGCTGGGTAGGCCCCAGGGTCGGTCTGAATACATGTGGGAAAGAGAATATCTCTTGCCCATACCGGTGTTCGAACCCCGAACCCTTCAGCCAGTATCGAGTCGCTACACCGACTACGCTATTCCGAGTCCACCTTTCCCACTGATACGGTACCTAATTTCACAACCACGAACAACTGAGAAGAACTGTGTCTGTATGCCCTTGTAACTTTCAAAGAGGCTTCTTATGTCTGGCAGAGCTCACAATGTGTTTACACTTTCAGATTGCTTCTATCAGAACTTATGCACAGCGTACGGAGCTTGCTAACAGCAACTACGAATGCAAGTACACTTGCCCTCGTGATATTAAGGACAGGAGACATAGATTTCCTTAGAACTCCGCTCATCAGTGCACACCATACAGTTAGTGCCTACTTCTTCAATATTCCAGGAAGGACAGCCCCCCCCCCGCCCTACCTCCGACCGTGCCCTATGCCCTGTCACACTGCTGATCCCTTACACGCCGTAGTTTTCCAAAATGCTGCTATTATATGGCAACATCTAACTCACTGACACTATCTCCTTTATTTCGTACTTTGTCCATCTAATTTTTTTAAAACACTCGACGTTTCGGAGGCAGAGCCGGCTTCATAATGTCATGTTTAAAAAAATTTATAAGATGGACAAAGTACGAAGAAAAGGATATCGTGTCAGTAAGTCACCCATCATCGCCAAAGCCCTGTAGTGTTGAATCATAGGAACTTATTCTGTGGGCTAGCTAAAGACGCTCTTTCAACTGCAGCTTTAATGGGAGACGGCCATGAATATGAAATTATTTCCCAGAAGTCATCAGTGACCTATTTGAAAATAGGCCTACTACAGTGTGACTGTACAGTAAATACAAAGTGCCAAGAGAGTGGTCTACGCCACTTCCCGACGTCACCCCATGTGATTTCTTTGTGTGGTTTTGCGCCAGACGGGAAGTCTGCCGATCAAACCCACGAAAACTAATGAAACGGATCGAAAATTACCTCTTCGCTGATCTCCGTTATTTAGTAAGGTATTGTCTTCAAGGTTGCAAAATTGCATGCAGAGTTCTTGGGGGGGGGGGGG
>JGI20166J26741_11763474_pt1 | contig 10410 bp, 9 predicted proteins | sample TergutCu122P5_FD_26741 | JGI IMG/M metagenome (IMG submission 26741) | reverse complement strand
TCTTTCCATTTGTCAGTATTTCCTTTTTATCCAAATACCCACCTTTATTTCTTTACCCGAAGAACAGACATACATATTTCAGGGTCCATTTATTAGCTCTGGTCCTCCGTGATGTACAGTATTTGCTCAAATGCAAGACTAGGTTTTTTTTTCCCTTAAATTTGGTGCTTAAATATATGAAGTCATCTTAAATTCGCGTATGAAGTACCGAGCCGGACCGCGCCAAACCAGATCATTCTGAACCAGACCAAACGGAGACAAACGAAGGCCTGCATCGCGAAATCATTTGAGATCTCTGCTCTTCTGAGATATTACTCAGCGTAGACTAGCTGTTCCTTATCGACGTTTCGGGACAACCTTTCGATCCCATATTCAAGGGCCAAGAAATCCAAAATAGAGAACACAACACCAGGGAATTTAACCGACACGGTCTTCTTCTTTGGGACTTTCTCCATCATCTAATTTTTTAAAAAAGCACGACTTTTCGGAAGTCCGCTCTGTTTCCATTTTAAGGGAAAGAAGCTCCTAAACTGATGGACCCCTTAGATTGAGTTTTCTCAACCACTGGGCACGACAGAGACAGTGAATTGTTAAGATACGTACATGAGAACAGATCTAGTCCGAGGGTAGTAACAGGAAAATGGGTATCAAAAAATTACAAATTATCTACAAGAACCAAAAATAAAAGCTGAACCAATTCACAAATTAAAAACCATAAAGGAGCCATGAAGTCAGACTGTGCAGACCACAGACATGTCACAGAAATGCAGAACACATTTGTTTGAATTATTAACACCATTAATATCGTCTGTGGGAAAAATTGTGAACCTTCGTGAATTCAAGTTAGTTTAAAAACCAAGAAATATAAGTGTATTAATTAGTCAATGTGAATCATAACGGCATGGCAGCGGATCTCACCATACACGTAAGTGACAGTGAAGGGTTTTAAAATTGCTGTATGTACAATGCATTGGATGGGACTGATGGTGATATGATTTGGAATGGCAGTGAAAAGGATCGGAAAGTTGGAAGCTAGTTGGAGGGAGATGAAGGTACTGACTGTGCGAATGAAGACAGTGACACTGATTGCTAAAGGTAGATAATATCTGTTACGCTTTGTATATTAAGTGTTCGAAAGTAATAGTAAATTATTTGTTGTTAATAGACGTTTTATTTTGAGGGGTTCTTCTTAGATTAGAGTGGTCTTGCATTCGGGTTAATACGGTATTTGAGCACCAGTGTTTCAAGGAGCATATTTCTTCAGTTGTCAAAGAAGGAGAATATGCAGCACGGGAAAAAGTGTTACGGATGCAGGGGAGACAGGCCCGGGATGGGGGCTGTGAGGGAACCAAAACCCTATCCCATTCCAGTCCGTAACATATCCCACCGCCCATCTGATTCTTCTACCCTGCAGATGGAAGCTACAGATTTCTCCGAAACGTCTGTACTTATATACAGTTCTGTATGGTTTCACATCCCGGAAGACTAATTTTGATACTCACCGGAGATAGTCTTTTGTGATATGATGCCATGCAGTCTGGTAGACGTGTACCGAAGTGTTACAAGAATGTTCTGCCTTCATTGTACATATATCTGCATCATCAGCACACGTTCAAACATCCGACATGACCATTACGTTTGTACTTACGGTCTTGAGAGCCTCAATGTCACATTGTCCATTTTTTATGCCGGACGATTGGTATCCGTTATTGACAGTTGATTTCTTTTTTTTCTGTTGCAGGTAAGGGAGTGCGTGCTGTGTTGCCTATACACACAGGGGACTGCGTGAGTAAAGAAAAACCTCTCTTAGTGCCTCTTCATCTCGCTAGATGTTGCCTGTGTCTGTATTTGGACATGCTGAGACTGCACTTTTATTTTTTTTTAAGTTGTGTCTTTGACCTTCACATTCGGACTAAAAACTGACATAGAATTAGTGCTAGTATCATACAGATTTTAACAGAAAAAGTCGACCGTTACCATTTTTAGTCATGATTTTCACAGATATTACTTTCGTTGGCCCAGGCTGTTTAGGATTACTGTGTAATTATAATTTCAACAGAATATCCACGCCATGATTCTTTGAAGACAGCATCATAGCATATAAGAATTCAACTATATTCATTCACCTTCTATCGGAAAAATTCGAGGGTGCAGTGTCGACAACAGCAGCGGTTTGCCTCTGCTGGTTCTTGTGACAAGTTGCTTTTAGCAGCTGCTACCATCTGGCGTTTCTGTCAGTAACTACAAAAATGGCTTGCTAAATGAGGAAGAATAACGACAGAATTCTAATTCTTATAATTGTAATTACTGTTTCATGCGAAAGTGAAGCAGGACTCTGTGACCCGCGTGCATTATACTGTGTCCTTGTTTTTGTTTTTCAAGGAAGTTTTCGCCATGGACTTGCGTACCTACAAGTTGAGGTAACGGCTTTGAACCGAGGGTACTTGTACTCTTAGAACGCCATAAGGGTTTAGGTGAGGTGTGTTTAATACATGTTATTTAATCCAACAGATTGCACAATCAATAAAAAGTAATCATTTGTCGTTTATGATGTCCCTCCTACATGTTTTGGCCTCTACAAGGCCATCAGGGAGGTTGTGTACAAAGGAATACAGATACAACAAATTGTGTCGAAGATGTGTATGTGTACAATTTCTGTACTGTGTTATCAGTTAAAACTGCTAAAAATGTTTAAAATGTGAATCGGTTACAAATGTTTTGCATTCTGTAACAATATTTTATCTTTCATTGCCGTTGAATATCTATATAAATTATTGTCGAAGGGAGTTATCCTCATACTGTCGTTTGTTGTTGATGTAATAATTGACTGTTGTGTACTTACACACACACACACACACACACACACAAACACTGCGTGCTGTATCAATACTATATAAATGTAAAGCAAGGAGGTCGAGGCTTCCAGATTTCATGACAATAGGCACATGAAAGTGAAGTTGTCAGGCCTACGCACCAGGAAATATTCCTGGTACTTGTTTCTGTTAGAGGCTGAGCAGACCCCATGCACATAGTGCGGCCGGAAGGAACATGTCAATGAAAAATTCCAATGATAACATCGCGATTCAAACCGGCGACCTTCCGGCTTATAGCGTAGTGCCTCAACGAACTGCAGCACCGCGTTTCACCACTGAATACTTCTTACACTGCATTAAAATGAAATGTATAAACCTATGTATTTCCAAGTAAGCATGTAGTTTTCACGCACTTACACAGGTGGCAGCTCTGTATTCGAATGGTGTGTTGTGTAGGACGTATGTGTAATTCAGTATACTGTTTTGACGTAACGCAGATCGTAGCTACGCAGGAACGGTTTGACGGAAAGTATAAAGAAAAGTAAGGGCATAGAGGATGAATATTTAAGAAATGCTACAACGGTGAATTTCTAACGTGCGTTTTCCATGTATTGTGACTTCAAATTCTCGTCGTTTTATTTGCGCCTCAGCTTGGCGCTTCTCACAGTTTACGTTGAAAGAAAAATCAGGCAGCAGTTAAACATCTACCATCTCTTTGTTATGATATCCACGATACAGTTACGAGGGGGTGCTGATAAGTCCTTAGCCCGATCAGGAAGGAAACAAGCTACAGCGACCAAACTCGGGATTTATTCAACATACTCCCAACAAAGCTCAATACACTTCTTAGCCCGTTGCTCTAACTTTTGCAAGCCACTGAAAAAAAAAATCTGAAGGTTGTCCGTCCAACAAGGTATCCGCGGCAGCAATGACCTCCGCGTCGGACGAAAAATTGCGAACTTTCAATTGTTTTTTTTTAAGTCCAGGGAACAGGTGGTAGTCCGACGGGGCCAGATCCGGAGAATAGGATGGGTTATCAATATATTGGAAGCCCAGGTAGGCCAGTTTCTTATTGGTTGCGAGTGCCCGGTGAGCCGGGGCATTGTGCAATATCAAGACCCACTTGGTGACTTTCCCGCAACGTTTTTCCTTCAAAATGTCCTTCAGTTGCACCGGCAGAGATGACTAACACTCCGCGTTGTCTGGCACCGTTGCTGTTTTTGATCCGCGTTCAGGCATTTCGGACCCATTTCGCGGAGAGCTTTCGCATGTCCAAATCTTCATGAATGATGGACCCAACCCGCCCACATGAGATGCCCAATTGCTAAGCTATTGATTTAGCCGAAATCCGGCGGTCTTCTAAGATTAGCTCGTGAATTTGATCAATAATCTCCGGGGTGGTCAATGTTTCGAGTCGTCCAGGACGAGGCGTATCACAGGTGGAAAAATCACCACGTTTAAACTGGGCCACCCAGTTTTTGACGGTGGCATACGATGGTGCATGTTCCCCTAATGTTTCTTTCATAATGGCGTGAATTTCCTTCGGCGCCTTGCCTTGCAGAAAAAAAAAATTGATGACAGCTGGCGTCTCGATGTTGTTGAAATCTCGCGCGTCGCCTGACATGCTTCCTTTCAGCCTCTATAACAAGAAAAGACTTGCAATTCGGCACATGAACAGACCTGTCTTCCCAACTACACTATCGATTCCGTCCTGCGACATCGGGAAGTAGGTTTGGCTAAAGACTTATCACCACCCCTCGTACAGTGCATAGAACTAAGTGGTTCGCGGATAACGAGAAGAAACAGGGTAAAATTATTTTTTTGGAAGCCTGTGGAAAACAATGCGTATACAACCAGAATCTTCGAAACTGGACTACAAAAGAAAATTTGACTTACTGTCTCCTCTCTCTCAATATTAACTGTTTTGTCTGGTTTCATTACAGAGGTTTTCGCTTGGACGTATATGACTTCGTGTCCCCTTTATAATAATTACCACCTTTTCATTAAAATTTGAATGTTCGATGTTTTCAGTCATTGGAGACCACCAAGCCTTCAGAAGCTACTGTAACCATGTATGATACAAATGCAATGTTTCGTCTGAAATTCGATTTGCTCATCTTTCCTTCTGGAGGCAATTTTTTGAGAATACGTTCGCTTTTCTTTATTTCATTTTCTGTCTTGTCTCTATACGCGTTAAACTAATCTATACGCATCAAAATAAAACACAAACGACTTGGTGTCTTTCTGTTTTTCTTTTCTATATTAGGCACTGCTTAATATGAAACCAGTGCGGCTCTTCATTATAGCCAAATATATATCGCCTTTATCATTTGTCTCAGACGACTAGCTGTTGGATCTTTGTACACGCCTGAACAAATTGTACGTACAGTCAGTTCTTTTACGCCGCCATAAAAATATATTGAGACCGTATAATCATTCTTTCTGTTAAGTATCTGCCCCTGAGGTTGATACATCCACTCTGTACTGCATGTGAGAGAGGTCTGAACCTCATGTCTAAGGAGCACTTCCGCACACGTGTCGGGTTTCTTCTGCGTGAATTTGGATCATTGCTTTCCTCCGCCCCATCCACACAGAAGGACACTCAAAAAAAACTTCGTAGCCTGTCGTACAAGAACAGGTTTGGCGTCTCGTGATCTCATTCGAATACAACCGAGTTCGACTGTGGTACATGCAGTACAATTTGCTAAGTGAAGATAACGATCGTTCTTGGATCTGGCGTCACGTAGTTTGGTACACAAGCACCGCCGTTTCGGGGGAACCTGCTTCTGCCTCAATCTGCATATTCGTTTGGTTAATCTACTTAAAATATAATCGCTTTTTATTATAAGACTCATGCGAAACACGCCAATACACTCTGTGACAAATGCAGAGTTCTTTTCATATTAAGGCAGATGGTACGTGTAGTAGGCAAAAGCACTTTTTTTCTAGAAGGCTATTATAACCGTACTATGCCCCGAAAGTCGTACCTTCCTCTAACGTATTCTAACCCAATTTTAATACACGTGTCTAGTTTCCTCGTTTATTCTACAGTTTTGCGTGTCTCCTGTATTATTTTAGCTCTCTAAAAACGGCGGGTGGAGAACAGCCTGTGAAGCTTTTAATGGTCTATTTTTCTTTCATCATGTATCTCCATTTCTCTCACGCCGTGTGAATGAACGTGAAGATTTAATCACATATTGACACTCGTATACAAATTCTTGCACTCATTAAAGTAGCAATACAAGACTTACAGAAGGATTTTTTCCTGTAGTATCACCTGTAAAATTGCAAGTGACCCTAGCTAACCTTGCTTAGTTAGTAACGGGTAAAATAATGTCCCTTTGCTAAGGCACAACGCCATGAAAACGTATGGGAGAATGGAGGGGTACATTTACGCACATTAACTATATGGAAGTAAATAGTTGTACGCTCCGACTGTTTTATCTCTGGGGAAAGAAGGCCGGTTCCTCTTGAATATGAGGCGGGTGGATAAGAGAAGATCCCTTGTCACTGTCTGGAAACACACACCGGTTCGTCGGTCGTCCATCGCATAACCGACTCACTTTGCTAACTGAACTCTCCCGGTTGCCTCTCGCTTGCTTTGCTTCATGCGATGAGACCACTTCTTTACTCCTCTTTCTTTTCGTGTCCCCTAAAAGCTTCAGTCTAACGGTGAAAGCCATTGTTGATTACTGCTCTCAGTTTCTGATCTGGCTGTTTGATAAAACTGTCTTATCCAATTCGTAGCCTAGCTCCTGCGTGATACTTCCCTATAAGATTTTGTGTCTACATTCCTTTTATATTGCTCCAGACATCTTATCTCTGTATTCGACTTGCCTATAATGCGCGCTCCTCGGAATGTCTCATGTTAATCTCATTCTTTTACTTCTTCCGTAGCTACTTGCTTTCCCTTTCGAGATCTGTTATCATCTTCTTATCTTCGCTTCTTCATTGCTGGATGTAAACGGCACGAGAAGGTAAAAAGCGACCTAGAAAACATCTATGGCTCTAGGTCAAAAGAAATGGAAATCTTTGCAGCAGAATTTCTTTTTAAGCTGTCGGTTAACGTCCTATGGTTTACAAATGCCCTGGTCTGTAACGTGTTTAAGGGTTTTCTTTTTATGTGGATGTCATACTTGTAAATTTAAGCCTTCGCTCGGAAGCTATCAAAGCTAATCTTGTCATCACAGTTTTCTTAAAACTACTCTTCACGAATGCATAATATTATTGCTTCGTTGGCATGAGTGCGCGTGAGTGTTGCGTCGTCTTGTAAAAGTGCTTTTTTTTTTGTTTGTTTATTTCTCCAATACGCTCATTGAACAGTATCCGTAATTTTACATTTTCTATCCAAGAACCTGTTACCGCACCTTTCCTGTGTTGGGTTGTGCTTGTAACATCCCGTCTGCTCAGCAAGCCTGTAGGTCTTTCTTCAGGGTAATTTATGTGGGAGGTCCTCTGTAAGGTCCACAATTGACTACGACTGCCGACACAGTAACGCCCACGCGATACACTGCGCTTTCTTTAATTTTGTTTGTTAATTGAAACGTCTTTTATAAAAGAGAAATACGATTTTGTTTAATATATTCTAACAATCAATGGAAAATGCAAAAGTTAATCGAAGTCACCACGGCACTTGGAGTAAACACTGAATTGCTCACTAATCTAGTTTTACAATACCAATCACAATTAAATATTGCCAAACTATATGCGTTTTTACTGAGCACTCAATTTTGCGTGTTCGCAACTCCACCGTTCAAAGAAAAGTTTTCCCGCTCGCATAGCGTCTTTTCCTTCGTTCAACTAACTACTCCTTATGTATCAAGTAATTCTATTGGCTGCAATTCGAATTTAGAAAAACCCCATTGTCCGAATTAATCCTTTATCAAACCGAATGTCATTGGCAGCTCTGATTTAAATCACTAGACCCAAACTCTCGCAAACGAACGTATGTGTGCTGCTACCGAATGAATCATGCCCTCAACAATACAAACGTCTCGTGTTTCATACAGAAACACTGTTGCAAAACTTCTACCAACTAGGCAGCTGACGAATGTTTTGCCCAGGCTCAAGTGTCTCAATACCTTAACAGCCTTCATACCTCTTACGGTTTTCCTTTCTAATCATTTCCAACCAACAAATCTATCTACTCGTACATAGAGCCCGTTCAGGATTCGAACCTGAATCGCCGGTACAAACCAGGACTTGAACCTGAAATGCCGGTAACAAACCTTAAATATGAATACACTCTGTTTCACGTGGGTGTAAATGTTGGCATCCCTGTGTAACGGAAGGAGACGTATTGAAAGAAGAAAATTAATGAGGAAAATATGTCAACGTAACAAATAATAACTTCCAGGAGTGTAGGCAATTTCATGATTCATACTCCTCCTCTGATATTGTCTAGGATGTTCAGGTGGTATATTTAGGTGGATAATATTAAAATCGAACTTCAGGAAGTGGCATTGGGGACCATGGACTGGATTGATATGGCACGGGATAGGGATAGATGGCGGGTTTTTGTGGGTGCGATAATGGACCTCTTTGTTCTATAAAAAACTGAGAATTTCTTGACTAGCTGAAAACCTGTTGGCTTTTCAAAAAGGACTATGCTCTGTGGAGTTAGTACGTTAGTTATTGGCGGAATTCGCAGTATGGGGGGGGACGATAAATTATTAGGAAAACCTCAAAATTATTGGTGACCTGACATACAAGAGAGGATAAGTTTCAAATTATTTTAGACCAAATAGGATGTTGAATTAAATTGGGGGCTGCTATGATCTTCTTACTGAAAATTCGGAAGTAACGAAGTAATTTCATGAGCAGCTAATCCATTGTCAGCTTTTCCCCGTGGTTGATTAGTTACATATGATGTTAGTCACTTCGTCTCAATGAAAGAGGGTGGATTTAGGGTGTCTGAGAGAACAAAGTTGTGGAAGATGTTTAGGCTTTTTTCAGATGACGTAACTGGTTAGTGTTAAAATGAATAATTTTACTGTGTGATTTGGTGGTCTTTCAAACAGGTGTATTAATTATTTATCAGTTTAAATTGGGATGGCTGCATTAGAAACATGAAGTATCTTCTTCCAACTTAGGAAATATCTCAGCAATAGATGGTAGACAGAGAAAACCGAGAAGACCAATTTCGAGATGACCGGTTCCACGATCGAAAGGATGCATGCTGACATAAAGACAGCAAGCCGGCACACAAACGATGGGAATCCCCTAACCTTTCCTTAATGTTCTTTAAGTTCTGAAGTTGCATGGCACAACAGCAGTACTTTTATTGTACATTTACTTTCGTTGTACCCCTGGCTTGAGGCAATCTTCGGCGCTCCATGAGCTCTCGACTTCGTACAGCATAGGGATTAGCATGGTGTTGCCTCTGGATTGGGTTCTCCAGAATGGCCTCTGATGATTTTTCTCCTGAAATTGAAAGCGGTCTTTAAGTGATCTGGTCGGGTTTTGTGCATTATTGTTATTGTATAGGTTATTTGCTCTGTGTTAGAGCGCTTTGCCTTGCAAGGTCACTTCTACAGCAGTGCTGGAGGCATTTTTATTTGTCCTAATTTCATCAAATTGTAGATAAGCACTCAGATCCTGCGTCACAAAGAGCATATAAAGATAAATCATTTATGTAATTATTTAATACAGGGTCCCTCTATGAAGTGATGTAAACGTTTGAAGAAAAATAGAAGTCATAAATCCTGCCCAGAGCATGCCAAATATATTGGGCACATTAATTATCAATTATGATCGATTTTGCACGCTACTGGCTAGTGTACGTGACTTAATTACGTTCATCTGTTAATGACTCCTTGATTTATTGTCGATCTGTGTACTGCAAAAGTTATGCTTTTCTGTGGAGACAGCGATTTGAAAATGCACTCCTCTTTTAAGCCCGTATGGTTTTGTCCGGCCCAGCAACTTATCTGACCGTGCTGAAGTTGATATACAGGTTTACCGAGTGAGACATTTTTTACCCGGAGAATATACGGATCCATTCTCACGGTTAATATAAATTCCGTACGTAAATGAAGTCAGGTAATCGTGTATCTTGTTTCTGAAAACTTTCCGACCGCGCAGGTTTGTACTCGTGTAGCAAATTTTTAAAGGCACTGTGTTTGTGTTTGGTTATATTCTGCGTGACGTAATGTTCTGACAGTGTTGCTGACGAAGGGAAAAGCCGTCTAGCATATTACGCTGTATCGATTGGTAATGAGTAACCCGTGCTTCAGAAGAGCTTTCTGTTTTCATTTTCATGATAGTCATATATATATATATATATATACCTACTTGATTGAAATTTACTTTGATCTTCCGTTTTCTGAGAAGTTTGTCCGCCTTTACTACAGATGCCCATTCTAACGAAATCCATGCAACATAGGCTGTTTGAAGAAACTAATGCTCATCAACTAGTCATATTCCCCGAATTTTGCGGAACTCGAAATTTCAGCTTGGTGTTGGTCATTCGTCCCTATCCTGGGCCAGATGAATCCAGTCCTACCTCCCATTCTACTCGTTTTTCTCTCTCTAAGATCTAATACATTTTCACTTATTGATGCATCCTGCCGACGTTCGCCTTTTGGATATTTTGCAT
>JGI20166J26741_11763363_pt1 | contig 10413 bp, 9 predicted proteins | sample TergutCu122P5_FD_26741 | JGI IMG/M metagenome (IMG submission 26741) | reverse complement strand
CTGGTGACTACACTGAAGGACAGTAAAACTTCGAAACGTATCTATTTTGTATCAGTTGTAAATAAATAGTTGCCACTATTAAAGTTCCAACCCTCGTATTAATCACTGGGTTAAAAATGAAACACTTAATGAAAGAAAGTTTTCATTATGCGGCTCAAAATAAGGGCAGATTTTACGGGGCAGGTTGGAAGGAATATCTAAAATATGACCACACTAGAACACACACACGTTACTTTAGTCTACACATTATCCTCAGGTGACAAAATTGTTTTTGATAATACATATGTGGATGTCATTTACCTTAAAGTTCGAATAAACAAAGGTAAGGTAAACTCGATGTAACACTATAAAGTACAGAATGATTCATTTAAAACCGCACACCAACACGCAATAACTGTATTTCATGACGATCGAAAAACGGACTGAAGCAGTGGTATTCAAATTGCGTTCTGCGCAACCCTGAAGAATTACGGGCCACTTTCAGACATTCTGCAGCCGCATTTCTTTTAAAATGAAACTGCTAAATATAACTGCATTTTTGTGTTCCTTTCCAGCCGTATGCATAATCGGCGCTGGATTTATTTTCAGTGTAAATCTCCCCAAAATAAAATTGTTTTTTATAAAGCGTGTTAATATTTTACTTGTAAATCAAGCTTTACGTTTTAAAAAGTTTTATTGTTTTTTTTAGCAAAAACGTACACTTTTAATTTACAGAAGTTCCGCGAAATTTCATATTTAGTAACAAGGTTTTCACAGACAACAGTTTTAAGAGCATTTTTCAAGTCAGACATCCCATTGTGTTTTCGTATAATTAGTTAACAAGTAAAAACCGTTAACACGACTTTATTTTTGGTAATTTTTACAGGAACATGTCTCGACCCTAAACTTTATAAAACGCTTAAAACAATATAAACTGCATTTGCTAAAATGAGCATTTTAACACACGCATTTGTATATGTTATAAGCGTTTTTATCAAGTATTAGCCTGATGATGATGATACCTCAGGGTCGAAACATGTTGCTGTAAAACTGCCAAAAATAAAGCCGTGTTAATGGTTTTTTTTTATTAACCAGTTTGAAGACCACTGGCCTAGCGTGTCTGGGAGGACTAATGCGTGTAGTCAGAACAATGCAGGCTACTTCTAGCATGTTCTGCGCACACTTTTACACTATGTCACGTCCAGTAAAGTATGGTTTTAAATGGATCGCTCTGGAGTTATCGCTTAAATTACACAGTATACAAAATAAGTATATCCACATTATACTCACTATTTTGCGCAGTCGATTAGCTGGTATTCATTTGACCTTTCAAAACAGGCCTGAACCCCTCTATCTTTCCATAATATTTCCGTGTGTTCATAGAATTCCTGAAAGAAAAGATACAATAACAGTAAAGATACAATAACAGTTCCTCAGAGAATATATTACTATAGTTGTCAAAAAAAATCGTAATTGTAATGTTATGATTTTATTCTGTAATGAAATGTTCTTTCTAATATATATGATAAATTTAGCAGGGACAGTAAGAAAGTGATGCACTAATGGCGAATAGTTAAGAACAATTATTTCCACCGTTACTAGAAGTCTGCGCTGAGTACATTCTTCAATTGCGTTTTAAACGAACTTCAACTCTTTAAAGCAGCAACTACTTGAGCATTCAGAAACATTTATATTTTATGTATTCAGGTGTATCGTGTGATTTGTACAAAAAGCAGGAATTACTCTTCGTGATGGATACCCTGAGCATTTTCTATGGGGTAAAAAAATTACCTCTCATGCGTTAAATGAATTAACTTCATGCTCTGACGGGCCTCTGACACCAAAAACTGTTTCCACTACTGCCGGATCCGAAAACGTGAATGACTCATACCCTGGTAAGTGGAATATTAAACACCATCGCACTTCGTTTCATTGCTTCTCATGGCTCTGGAAAATTTCGAAGTTGTCAAAACAAAACCAACTTCGACCATGAAAAACTTCAGCACAAATGCAGCAACCTTTAAGAAGGTACTAATCACGCGTGGCCCCTCGCCAGTAATTAATAACGAGAACCAGAATAAACTAGCAGAATTATGGCTTGATTAGCACAGTCATGACGCTCACTTCCGTTCGCTCCTACCGGATGGCCTCTGGCACCTGCAGATTGAGTCAGTGTAAGATGTCTGCAGAACAGATGCAAATCTCGTGCAGACATAAATACTGTGGTCAGGATAAACAACACCGGCAATGTACGTACACCGTAACCCTGCCGTGGAAAAGCAATAAGTATTACATAGTCCAAGTGTGTGTCTGTACCCTTAAATATCTGGTATGCAAAGTGCATGCGCCGTATTGTCATCTGTGGCCTATCCAACTCCACCACATTTTTTGACATCTCGTAAACGACGATTTTCAGGAAAAAAGTTATTGAACGTTAAAATGTGTTTTGGTTTCCTCTACAACTTCCGCCTGCCACATTTCCCATTCTAAGAAGAACTGAGCGAGATACGATCATAAACGTATACTGGTCTTCATGTCGAGCAAACGTTATTTTGTCAGATTTTAACGAAAACTAAATTTTCTCGACAAATTTTCGAAAAATAATCTAATAACAAATTTCATGAAAATCCGTTCAGTGGGATCCGGGTTGTTCCATGCGGACGAATGGATGGACAGACAGGCATGACGAAGCTAACAGTCGCTTTTTGCAATTTTTCGAACACGCCTAAAAATTCTGTCAGTTACAAGATGCAAAATATCACTGTCGCACCTTTTTTTTTTACAGACGTTTGTAAAAGTCTTCGTTTTACTTCCTTTACTTCGGCCCAAAGAAGGCTCATAAAAACACCCAGGATATATTTCTTTTAAAGAGAAATTAATATCAGCATGTAATCAACAACCATGCAGCACATTTGGCAACATGTTCTGATGCCGCACACCGGAGGAGAGGGTGGCACGTTGACTCAGTCGCGAGTCAGGTACTTCTGCCTCAATCGCAGCAGTTCGCGGCGTGGTAACAGCGCGCCGCGAGCTGCTCCAACGTGCCGCAAATGAAGCCGCCTACTTGCCCAGCATTACTATTGGAGGTGACGTATCGGTTTATAGCTACCGCCCTGAGACGGAGCAAATGCCATCATAATGGAAGACGCCGTCGTCAACTCGGCAAATCCAGTCAAAAATAAAGACAATGCTTACCGCTTTCTGTAATGTTTGGGTTTAGTGCATCACGAATTTCTCCCCAAAGGCCAGAAAACGAAACAGACCGTCTACAGAAACGTAAGTTCGGCACGGCCTTCGAAATTCATTTCGTCGGAAACGGCCCCACAAATGATCTTCCGGTACATTCTTTGTGCGCAATCACAATTCGCCATTCCAAGCGGTAAAGCACATCTCCGTGGTACTGCATCCGCCATACTCGCCAGACTAGAGCCCCTGCTCTTGTCCAGGCTGAAGATCGTCCTGAAGCAACAACGTCTTCAAGACGTCACGGGGATACAAATGAATACGACACGACGGTAGAAGACATCTCGAAGCCTACAGTCAAAAAGTGGAAGGATCGTTGAAATCGCTGCGTACGATGTGAAGGACCGTACACTGATAACTCAGAGTACCGTTCACGTGCATTACTTTTCCTACCACACATTCTGTCCTGGATATTTCTGACCAGCCCTCGTACTTACACGTCTTTTCTATCTCCGTTTCCCCGTGTCAACTTCCTGCCTACTTTCCTACACGGGGGGGGGAGGGGGGGCTTTTCACACCACCACGCTGTGCTCCAAGATTTCAACTCAAAATCAGACCGCCGATTTTTACAGAACTTGGTATGAACATTATGGCACTGCAGGACACCTCAACGCCATACTTGCCATTTCCCTACAACAGTTCCCTTCAACGTGACTTAAGCGCGACCCTGTACGGCTGGAATGACACTAGCGCCACTTACGTTTAGGTCCTGAAATAACGCACGACAGCAGACCTTGGAAAAATAGCAACTTTCGTTAGCGTAATATCTTCAGAATGTCAATAAGTAACACGATGAAAAAGGTAAATTGTCTTTAATTCTTGATTTTATGGCGATAGCTCAGAACCATTGGAGAAAGGCGCGTGGAACTAGATACAGAGGTGATGGTACACATACCCAGGGACGCGCAAATCCCGGGCGCCAGGTCACCCGAGCGACTAATTTTCTGCGATGGTGCCGAACATTCGTGTGTCCTCATTATGAAACTTCATGTCGCCGTTCTGGCGCATTGCATTTTGAAGTGACTCCTACGTTCTTGGAAAATTTGTGCACCCTCAACACACGTACACAGTATACGTATATATAAGCTACCGTTTGTGAGTCGACACTTCCATTTACAGGCATGATAACGACGCATCATCGCTTTGAGCTTACTTCCGAGAAATCTGTTCAAGAGTCTGCTCGTGGGCAGTCGTAAGATCTTTACAAAAACACAATAAAAATACAATCCTAATAAGCATACTAATAGTTACTCAGAACTGTAAACCTATGAAACGGGATAATAAGCTCTAAGTTCTCCGTGCTCCTCCTGTCACGCTCCATTTGCCCACTTGCACACCCACCACGAACATCTCGTGGTTTTTAATGCACGTCACCACAGTTTGTATGCTCCACACAGCTGTCTTATTATATAATTAGAACGGATGTTCGTTCTTTCGTAATCATTTGCGGCCAGAAGCTTTGAGATATTCATCCAGTTCAGAAAATGACATATCTGTATGTACGAACTGAACATTTGTTGTTCGGTGATATTCCATTCATCCTTAAGCATCTACTGTGCATTTTAGATTTTGTGTGCCGGGCGAAGAACCGGTACTAATGCCTGTAATCTAGAAAATAGGACATATCACCGCCATTGAAGTTCGCTATTAAACTGCCGCAAAATTTCGCTATCAAACACGTCTTTCCGGGGCATATTTCGCGTAACCGAAGGCGTCTACGAGCCACAGTTTAAGAGGTATTAGTGTAAGATGAAGTTGCTTATGTGCCTAAGGCCTACAGATAAAGGCATACAAGAGAATATATCCGACACTGGGGAAATTATACGTCACCTCCCACTTTTGTTAAAAGCAAGAAACAATAACGGACAATTTACAAGAATACCTACAAATTTATAGGAGGAAACAATAATAAAAAATACTAGGAATAATTAACGAACATCCCGTCTGCTACATCACGGTCATTGCGCACTGCACAACAAGAGTCATTCTCAGGTTACAGAACAAATGAAAATCATAAATGAAATATCATCTATAATTAATGACTGGAAATGCTGAGACGCAAAAATACTTGCCATGTTAAAGAATGCGCGCATTTAAATGAACCTTCGCACAAGAATAGAGCGTGTTGACAAATCCGAAAGGACCCGAATCTTACGTACGTAACGGAGATATCTGTATACTGCAAACAAAACGGGAATAATCAGCAGACTGATCCCTGTCGATGACCGCTTTTCCAACTTCCGCTCAATGAACTGTTTGCGAGCGTTCTTCCATACCGATACTCATGTTCAGCCTCCGTGAAGTTCTGCTCCCACATTCCTGATCCCAGAGTCCACACTCCACTGCAGGCACTGTTCCTCTGTTGCACAAGTAACATGGAAAACGGTTGGGGCTGTTTTCTACGACCTTTATGTCGGAGATGGTAACTTGTAGAAATGAATTAAGGGAATGATTTTTCGCCCTTCTTAAATTGTATAATTAACCCTTTAGAAGCACAGATAACTATACGTACAACGCGATTTAACACTTTAAAAAACTCTGTATTCTGTCTGCAGTGTATATGTACATTTAGCATCATTCTCTAAACAGTTATCACCTCTCTAAACAGCAGTAAAAGAATGTAAAACGTTAATGAGACTTGCACTTTATTTAAAACACGAAGTGAGGGTTTAAAGGGAAAGTTCAAGTTTTAAAGAGTGAGACAGTAGTGGACAAATGGCATCAAATAAATTATCCTTGTGCTCTAGTGGAACCCCTGGTGGCGATGCAGCACAAGTTCAATTGAGACATTTAAACTTCATGAAGCAGCAACACTGAAGGGGCCCAATAAGTGCCTGAGCAGCCAACAGCTTCCCATCGACAATACATACAAGTGAACAAATTTCATCGCAATCTAGGAATTATTTTGGCGGACACCGTGAATAAACTCAGTATCTAAAGTTTTCATTGTACTCTTTCAATGACGGCAGATCGTCATATATTTTGAAAAATGCACACCAAGTTTTGTTGAACGACGCGGTCGGTAACTCATACAACACAGCGTCGGATGGCCAAGATGACTCGCGAATGATGAAATGGAAAATATGTTAAGAAAACTGTCGTGATCTATTCGAGATAATATTCTGAGGACCAGTAGAGAATGTTACAGCTACACCAAGCCGTTATGCGGATCTGAGTTAAAAATGAATTAATGTATGACACTGGTCACAAAAGCAGCGAAACCAAATACGTACTTGACACACGTTGTATTGAACAATAAACTAATACAGCGCATGATTTGAATGTCGCCTCTCAGGTACTCAAAGTACATTGTCACTACCGCCATGACCAGCCTCCAAAGTCCTGGTATACAGAACGTTCCCTGGAATACACTTCTACTTCCTCCTCTACTATGGAACAATCCATTTAAAACTGAACCCGCATTTAAAATACTGTACTCCATACCTCACTGAACATACAACAACAACGAGTGTTCACAGAACATGGTGAAAGTCAAGTCAAATCGAATTTATTTGTTGAGTTCCAAGTACATTTCTTTGAATGTAACTGCTATCACAAAGTTTTTGCCAGTGCAAACCCACTCTACTAACTACTAATTATCAACGGAATCTATCACATTTTTTTCTGTTTTAAAGGTTCTATTCTCATCTAAATTGTTCTATACAATAAACTATTTCTATTTATAATCCATTCCTCGCCTCCTCTAAACCAGGGCTGGCCAACTGCAACGCACAGGAGGGCCACATAATTCGTTAAGGACTCGTCTGAGGGCCGTATTTGTGTATACATATATCGAAAAAGGGGAGGGATTTAATTAATTATTAAGTCCGTTATTTAAAAGCAGTAAGTAACGCTGAAAGTACGGTTGAATGAGAATGCAGTAGGCCGTACTAAAATCGGTAAAACAAAAAGACATATTGGGTTACTGCGTGCTGCCTTCAAAGTGATGAGTTTTAGTTTCTACACATTTTCTCTCCTAATAACATGCCATACTACGTTCTATAGACCTATTATACTCGTATTATGTCTGTTATATTGTATTACTGACACTACTCAGGTGGCCGAGGGCCGCATGTTGGTCAGCCCTGCTCTAAACCTTGCGCCGTTTCTTTACACTTGGTTTTCCCACATGCATTTTAATCTCTACAAAAATTTTTCCATATTTTTCATTTCTGTAATCCTAGGACAACTTACAATTTCTTATGTGCTATTTATTTATGTGCAACACATTTACACGGTCGTGACAGCCGTTGTTCTAAGAACACGCATCGACCCTCCTAACCATCTACAGAAAAGCTGGTACCTATCAGTCACAGCACACAGCGTCGCATCCCGTGTAAACATAATCGTAACAGCCCCGTCATGAGAAAGTCATACCTCTTGACCATGTCGCCAGACTGACATAAGAGATTTCATGTCCTCGATTAGAAACAGCGCCTACTTTCACCACATTATCCACCCTCCGTTTATCAATAATACTGCCTATACTAATCCCTACACATGCCAGGAGAGTCCCTTTCGGCTCCAGGAGGATGGGGCTCCCAGAATTTCTACACAATCGGCACGTTAAGGAAACAAAGTTGTCAGCCCTAAGCACCGGCCGCCTTTACACCCAGGATATACTCCTGCTACTCATCTGTGTTAAAGGCTGAGTCAAACCCACGGGTATGGTGCGGCCGGAAGGATTAAGTTAAAGAAAAATCACATCGCGAATCGAACCAGCGACCTTCCGGCTTGCAGCGCAATGCCTCAACCAGATGTGCCACCGCGTATTCCAGTAATGCCAATAAAGTAAAAACAATCGCCTTCCGAACTATCAGGCACAGACGAGCTACAGAACCCGTTTGCACTGCGTGGTGCCTGGAGAAGTCACATAGTCTTGACGGTTGCATTGTTCTAACAGTTCAAAGTATTGTCATTTGCCTTGAGATGTGACTTCCGCCTACCATACCTGTCCCAAACGCATTGAAAATAAATGTTAACTTACTCCGTGATTACGTAACATCAGACAATAGGATGCATAATCGGGGTAGGGAGACTCACTGCGTTGTGAGACTGAGGCTGGTGGCAACGACGTTTTTGTGCCTCACGGCAAAGGAAGAACAGACATATTCCGACAGAGGACCGGGATGGGCTGCACGTGGAGGATTTGGAATGATTAAGAAATGTGCTAACACTTAGGCTAATAATTATCTGCGGGGTATGGTTACGAAAGGCGTCCATGTTACAAAGCCTTGTAACATGATCTCCGAGTATCACAAAACCTTGTCCAACCCACGTACGTAAAACAGAGGTTGTACGAAGCGGCACGACTCGATTTCGGTGGCCGAGACCCGCCCGCTTGCCACCTGAATTGGCAGCACGTGCCGCTACCCTCTTATCAGGGCCATATGGCCTACACCCGCCAGACAACTTCCACTTCGCTTCGGCATATTACCATCAACCCGCCTTGCCACATATTTTAAGGAGCTTGCAATAACACAATAACACGTAACACAGACAACACTTTATCACGCGATCCAACAACGACCATAACCCTCAGGCAGATACATAAACCGATAATCTTTTTATATTCATCGTCATTGGTTTCATTGTCTGTAACCATATTTACATTGTCTTTTACTTTTTATGCGCGTTCGCAAAACTGCGAAAAGCGAACAATAGCTTCGTCGTGTCTGACTGCCCGTCTGTCCATCCGTCCGCAAGGAACTCGGCCCCCACTGGGCGGATTTTCATGAAATTTAATATACTTTTATTTTTCGAAAATCTGTCCATTAAATTCAAGTTTCATTAAAATCTAAGAAGAATAACGGGTACTTTACACGAAGAACAACACACATTTTTATCATATCTCGCTCAATTCTTCTCAGAATCAGAAGTGTTTCTAACAAAAGTCGCAGAAAAAAATGAAAACACTCTTTATGTTCAGTATTTTTTTTTTCGAAAATCTTGCCGTTTATGAAATGGGTAAAAATATTGCAGAGCAAGGCAGGCCACAGATGACAACATGATGCATGCGTGTTCCATGTTGGATAACTAAGGCTAGAAACACACGCTCAGAATACGTAATAATTACTGCTTTTCAACTGCAATTATGGTTGAACGAACGCGCATCATTGTTACACTATACATAATTGCCCGTCTTGTTTAATATGTAATGGTTTTGTAATCTTCCCGCAGTATTACTATGATCCATAAGGAAAGCTGTTAAGCGGAAAACTTGTCGGGTCGTAAATAAACGGCCTTGGTGGTTTTACGACCTCATCATCCTGTACAATTTACAAAGGTCTTCAACTCGTTCGATGTGTCACATGCAGTCCGCTTATTTTTATAATACTGTATTACCCTGTACAATAAAAGCAACTGCCGCTTACAATAAATAATTTTAACGAATAATGATATAAGTTCAAAGAAATAAATCTGTTGCAGAAGACTGTCATGATGGGCAGGAAATTAGCTGCATTTTTAAAAATCGATACCAAAACACTGTGGTCTTCTTGGTTATGACACCGTGTAGTTTTGTAGGTAGATACTGACGTCTTGGAAAAACATGCTACTTCCATTTTCAAGTCCTTAGATGGTAATGGTACTGACTGCATTGTGAGTGGTCCCTTCAGGCAGCCCTTACAAATATTGGTGTATCGCTCTGTGCTGTCTCCTGACCAGACACAACACAACTGAGTTTTCTCAGAAGACAAGAAGATCCAGACGTGTAGAAAAATGCAAAGTGTGCTGCTCGTGCAACGAACAGCGTCCTTCGGTTTCTCATGACTAGAACACACACAGCAAACCCTTAAATCGATCGTCTTCAGGTGCTGCGGTCCGTAGTCCCGTCGTGGTTGATGTGAGCCTACTGTCGTTACAATCGTACCACCAGAGCTACATTAGTCGGGTGCTGGCTCCGCTGCAACTACCTGGTCTCCTGCAGCGGTGGTCTCCGGTGTGGGAAACGCCGTTGCTGCGGCGGGGTACGAACTCGCTGTCGCAACCCTCTTGACGCCAGGCTGCCACCAGAAAGTATTCAGGCGACGGTTATCCATTCTTTCCTCCGCCACAGCTTCTTGGCGCAGCCGTATCCGCTGTATCTGCAGCAATGCTGTACCTCGCAGTGGCAGCACTTCGGTACGCTGACACCGTGGTATTATTGGTGCAATTCGGGCAATCCGCGCACCGGAGGTTACGTGGGGGGGG
>JGI20166J26741_11763251_pt1 | contig 10413 bp, 10 predicted proteins | sample TergutCu122P5_FD_26741 | JGI IMG/M metagenome (IMG submission 26741) | reverse complement strand
ATTGTAGTTTTTTATGCTTGGATTCTTGGAGGAACGTTTACTGTGACCTGCTTTTCAAATCCGCGGGTTATTTGGCTTCTGAGTTTCCGAGGGAACTTTTATCAAGGTACGGAGGAACTCTATGAACAATAGAAACTTTAGTGGGCAAATCGTAGGGGACGCCCACCTGGGCGTCCCGTTACCTGATTCCGCCGACAACAGCGGGACGCCAGGGCGGGCGGGTAACAGCGGGACGCCGGGGGCGGCGTGCAACAGCGGGACGCCGGGGGCGGCGTCCCCTACAGCATTATGGCGTATCCCACGGAAATCCACGTAAAATCCGCGCGTAAAATCCACGTAAACTCCACGAAAATTTGCCGGCCCCAATCGAATCCCCGCATTGATAATAAAAATATTTTGTGTTAAAATATAGAAAAATCGAGCGGATTACAACGGACGCCGGAAACATATGCCGCCGGCGGGCCTATCCGGCGTATATACCGGATGCGGAAAACATTTGCCGACGGCGTAGACAGAGGAGGCTAATGTTTTCACACTCCGGTATAAATCCGCTTTTGTACGGCAAAATTTGTACGGCAAAATGCGGCCTGGAGGGATTCATATCAACCCGAAAACGAAGCAAATGAAGATCGGCGTCTTAACGAGCGGCGGCGACGCGCCGGGAATGAACGCGGCCATACGCGCCGTCGTGCGGACGGGGCTCGGCCTGGGCATGAAGGTCGTGGGGATCAAGCGCGGCTTCGAGGGGCTTTTGGCCGCCGAGATAGTCGACATGACGACGAGGTCCGTCTCGGACGTCATCAACAGGGGCGGGACGCTCCTCCTGACGGCCCGCTGCAAGGAAATGACCACCCAGGAGGGCCAGGAGAAGGCCGCCGGGATATGCAAGATCCTCGGCCTCGACGCGCTCGTGATTATCGGGGGCAACGGCTCGTTCATGGGCGGGCTGATGCTCGCCAAGCTCGGCGTGAACGTCTTCGGCATCCCGGCCACAATCGACCTGGACGTGGACTGCACGGACTACGCGATAGGCTTCGACACCGCCATAAACACCGGCATGGAGGCCATCAACAAGATCCGCGACACCTCCAGCTCCCACGAGCGCTGCTCCGTCGTGGAGGTCATGGGGCGCAACACCGGGCACATCGCCCTGTGGTGCAGCCTGGCCGGCGGCGCGGAGGAGGCGCTGATCCCTGAGAACCACTCCAACGACGAAAGCGTCTCCGAAAAGGAGAATTTCGCGATAGACACCAACCGGCTGATACGGGAGATCGTCGAAAACCGCGCGATGGGCAAGACGCACAACCTGATCATCGTGGCGGAGGGCATCGGCGGCTCCTCGAAGCTCGCGCGGGAGATCGAGAAGGTCACGGGCATCGAGACCCGCGCGACGATCCTGGGCTATCTGCAGCGGGGCGGCTCCCCCTCGGCGGTCGACGTCATGCACGCCTCGATGATGGGCTATCAGGCCGTGAAGCGGATCGCGGAGGGCGAGCGGAACAAAATCATCGTGTACAGGGACGGGAAACACACGTCGATAGACCTGGAGGAGGGCCTGGCGTATCAGCGGCCGTATGACAGCGAGTTTTACGACGTTATGAAGGCGCTGTCGGTGTGATGAGCAATCAGGGAACTCGGGCGTATTAAGGAGGAAAGGCAATGCGGGCCAATATGAGATATTTTGTGTCCATAAACGAGGCCGACAAGGATTTTTCCCGTTTAACACGGCTTGCGGACGAGAATGGAATGGCTGTGATAGTTAAGGACGACACGCCTTGTTATGTGCTCGTCCCTTACAGGTTATTCCATGACGCCAAATATCCGGATGACGAAGAAGTGCTGAAAATCGGCGAGGAAATTATGAAGGAACACTGGGCCGCGTTTGCGGAGCTCGCAAAATGACAAGGCTGAAAAAGGAACAGGTGCTGTTGCTCCATCACTTGACAATCCGCTATCATGGGGGATTGGACGGAATAAGAGACGAAGGGCTTCTGGAAAGCGCCCTGTATGCGCCGTTTGCCTCTTTTGGAGGCGCGGATGCTTATCCGACGATAGAAAGCAAGGCGGCGAGGCTTGCGTTCGGGCTTATTAAAAACCATCCCTTTATGGACGGCAATAAGCGTACAGGCATATTGTCAATGCTATCGTTTCTGAGGATCAACGGAATTACTCCCAAGTGCACCGATGACGAGCTGGTGGAAATCGGCCGCGGCGTCGCGGACGGTACGATTGATGAAATGTATTTGCTCAGTTTCATACATGAAAGAAGATGACCTTATGCGCAAGACCAAGATTCTGGCAACCTTAGGCCCCGCCTCGAAAGACGTGGAAGTCATCAAGAGCCTTATCCAAAACGGCATGGACGCGGCGCGGATAAACTTTTCCCACTTCGACTCGCGCACCGGGGAGATCATCACCAACTTCAAACAGGCCAGGGACGAGCTGAAAATGCCGATCCCGCTGATCCTGGACACGAAGGGCCCGGAGATACGCATCGGGACCTTCGCGGAGGACCGCATATACCTGGCGCAGGGCGACCGCTTCACCTTGACCACCGACGCCGTGCAGGGCGACAAGACCAAGGTCTCCGTCACCTACGCGGAGCTCCCTCGGGACGTCCGCGAGGGAGGCCGGATTTTGCTGGACGACGGCCTGATAGAGCTCAAGGTCGTGAGCCTGACGGACACGGAGATCGGCTGCGTCGTGGTGAACAGCGGCTTCCTCAGCTCGCGCAAGGGCGTGAACGTCCCCGACGTGTACGTGAACCTGCCGTCTATCACGGAGCGCGACATAGAGGACATAAAGTACGGCATAAAGATGGGCTTCGACTATATCGCGGCGTCGTTCGTGCGCTCGGCCAACGATATCCTGAAGATCCGGGAAGTCCTGGAGGAAAACGGCGGCGGCGGCATACGGATCATCGCGAAGATCGAGAGCCGCGACGGGGTAAACAACCTGGACTCGATCCTGGAGCTGGCGGACGGCATCATGGTCGCCAGGGGCGACCTCGGCGTGGAGCTCCCGCCGGAGGAAGTGCCCTTGGTGCAAAAGCAGCTCATCCGCAAGGCCAACTATATGGGCAAGCCCGTCGTGACCGCGACCCAGATGCTCGAATCCATGACCCAGAACCCCAGGCCGACGCGCGCGGAGGTCAACGACGTGGCGAACGCCATATTCGACGGGAGCGACGTGATAATGCTCTCCGGCGAGACGGCCAACGGCGCGCACCCGGCCGAGAGCGTGAGCATGATGGCGCGCATAGCCACCGCGTCGGAGGAGTCGATAGACTATTACAACGAGATCACCAGCCACCACCACACCTTCAAGACGAACATCACCAACGCGATCAGCTTCGCCGTCTGCACAATGGCCGCCGACCTCAACGCCGCCTGCATCGTCATCATCACGGACACCGGCTTCAGCGCCCGCATGGCCTCGCGCTTCCGGCCGTCCCGCCCGATCCTGGCGGTCACGACGGACGAGACGGTCTGGCGGCAGACGAACCTGACCTGGGGCTGCAAGCCCGTGCTGACGGAGAAGATGTACAAATTCACGAGCGACGCCGTCTTTTCCGGCGCGGAGAACATCGCCGTGGAGAGCGGCTACGCCAGGGCGGGCGACATAATCGTCATAGCCGTCGGCCTGCCGATAGGCCTGGCAGGGACGACCAACACGATCAAGGTGCGCATAATCGGCGACATACTCGTGACCGGCAAGGGCAGCGGGCACACCGAGCCGGTCAAGGGCGTGGCCCAGGTCATAAAGGTCGCGGAGGAGGCCGAGCACCACTTCGACAAGGGCGACATACTCGTCACCACAAGGACCACGGACGAGATGATGCCGTATATCCGCAAGGCCGGCGCGATAGTCGTGGGCACCTGGGAGGGCGTGGACAACAGCCACGCGCAGACCGTCGCCAAGGCGCTGGACATCCCGCTCATCGTGTCCGGCCAGAAGGTCATCGACCTGATACCGGACGGCATAGCGGTCACGGTGGACAGCAAAAACGGGTTCGTGTACAATGGGATGAAGGATCTATAATCGGGGAGGATTTATATGGACAAGTACGTATGTCAGATTTGCGGCTATGTGTATGACCCGGCGGAAGGGGACCCGGACAGCGGGATCGCGCCGGGGACGCCGTTCGCCGATTTGCCGGAGGACTGGGCCTGCCCGGTCTGCGGGGTGGGGAAGGACAGCTTTGAGAAGGCGTGAGTACCCTCGGAAACCAATTATTGCCATCCGCGTAGGGGCGCGCATTGCGCGTCCGAGGACGGCCAATGGCCGCCCCTACATGGGGGTACGTTAAATTGGTTTTATATCTACAACCCTGTATTCATGCGGGTTTGGAGTTTCCGAGGCTACTCAATATGAACGGGGAGGGAAAACATTGACCGATTTTCAGTACAAATCAATTCTCGAAATGGTTATGCAAATACTCAAAAGCGCGAAAGACCTGGAATCGGCCAAGGCCGCCATCGAAGCCATCCAGCGCGCCGGGGACGGCGGCGCGGCGGGAGGTATGAACGCGAAAGACACGGAGGCAAAGAGATGAAGATGACCGCTGCGGGCTCCTACCTGGCCTTCGACCTGGGCGCTTCCGGCGGCCGCCTGATGGCCGGCGCTTTCGACGGGGAAAAGCTCTCCCTCCGGGAGGTCCACCGCTTCCCGAACGACCCCGTGAAGGCGCGCGGCCGCTTCTACTGGGACGCGCTCGGCCTTTTCCGCGAGATGACGCTGGGCCTGCGGAAGGCGAAGAGCCTGGGCATACGCCCCAAAAGCGTGGGCATAGACACCTGGGGGGTGGACTACGCCCTTTTCGACAGGGATAAAAGCCTCGTCGGCCCGCCGGTGTTCTACCGGGACAGCCGCACCGACGGCATGAAAGACGAGGTCGCCGGGCTGATGCCGCTGAGGGAGATATACGACCGGACGGGCATCCAGTTCATGGACTTCAACACGATCTTCCAGCTCCGCGCGGACATGCGCTTCCGCCCGGCCGTTTGGGAGAGCGCCCGGAAACTGCTCTTTATGCCGGACCTGTTCGGCTTCTTCCTGACCGGCGAGATGTTCAACGAATACACCATAGCGAGCACGTCCCAGCTCCTGAACGCCGGGGAACGGGCCCTGGACGCGGAGATACTGAAAAAACTGGACATCCCGCGGGAGCTTTTCGCGGATATGGTTTTGCCGGGAAGCATAATCGGCGGCGTCGACCGCGAGATACTGAGCGAGGCCGGTTTCGGCGCGGACGATGTGAAGTTCGTGGCCGTCGGCTCCCACGACACGGCCTCGGCGGTGGCCGGGACGCCGTTCGGCCGCGCGGGTTCCGGGGACACGGGCGGCGTGTTCCTGAGCTGCGGCACGTGGTCGCTCCTGGGCCGCGAGGCGGACGCGCCGATCATAAACGGTGACACATACGCCCGCAATTTCACGAACGAGGGCGGCGTCAACGGCAAGATCAGGTTCTTGAAGAACATCAACGGCCTGTGGATCATACAGAAGCTCCGGGAGAGCAAAGGCGGCGAGCTCGGTTACGGCGAGATAGCGCAGGCCGCGCGGAGCGCGCGCGCCGGTGGGCAAGCCAGTGGGCAAGCCAATAGGCAAGTTAATGGGCAACCCGATAAGCGCGCGGATTTCCGCATCGACCCGAACGCGCCCGCCTTCATGGCACCGGGGGACATGGAAAAGGCCGTGGCGGACTACTGCGAGGAGCACGGCCAGGGCCGCCCGTCCGGCCTGGGCGAGATCGCTTTGGCGGTCTACAGCGGCCTGACGGAGGAGTACCGCGCCCAGCTCGAGAGCCTCGAGGAACTGACCGGCCGCGCGGCCCCCGTGATAAACATGGTCGGCGGCGGCATCCGGGACGAGTTCCTCTGCGAGCTGACGGCCAGCGCCACCCGCCGGAAGATCGTCGCCGGGCCCGTCGAAGCCTCCGTGCTCGGCAACATCGCCGTGCAGATGGCGGCGGTGGGGGACATCGCGGGAATGGACGAGGGCAGGGAGATCATCGGGAGGTCGTTTGAGAGGAAGGAATATGAGCCCAGCTGAGAGCTTCGAAAGCGAAATTGAAAGCCGGATAAAAAACAACAGCTACCGCGATATCGAGATAAACTCCCTGTCGGAATACATAGCGTTTATTTTGGTCGCCAACAAATACTGGATCAAGATTTTGTACCGGGGACAGGCCTGCGCCGGCTGGCGCGTCGTTTCCTCGGCATACCGGAAGCTGAGCAAGACGCTGGAGGGGAAGGGCTCCAAGGAGATCATAGGCGAGCTGTTCGCCTATCACAAAAGCCTGATCGCCGATTCGAAGCATCTGTACGACGGCAATCTGCTGGACAAACAGGTCAACGACATGCGTCTGCTGGCCTACGCGCAGCACCATGGCGCGAAGACGAACCTGATCGACTTCACGGAAAACCCGCTGGTGGCGCTTTGGTTCGCCTGCCAGGAGGACGACTGCGACAGGGATGATTGCGCGGAGGCCCGATACGCGCGCGTCATATGGGTCAGCAGGGACCTGGAGCTGGTCGACGAGGACAAGAAAACGGACGATATTTTCAGGGACGACGGCCTCAATCTGTACCGGTTCGCCGCGCCGTTCATCGACCGCAGGCTGGTGGTGCAGCAGAGTGTATTTCTGATCGCGCCGAACGGGGAGATCAAGAGCAGGAACTACAACAGCATACGGATCCCGTCCGTACATAAGGCCGCTATTCTGGAGGACCTGGCCCGGCTGGGCATATCGCAGAAAACGATATATCCGGATTTCGAGGGCTTCACGCAGTGGTTCGACCACGCGGGCAAAAACCGCGTGGACGTGCTTTGGGATGAGGGCAAGACGCTCTACGAGGCGAAAAAATACGATGAGGCGCTTACGAGTTATAAGCAAATGCTGACGCTCGCGAAAAGGCTCTGGGGCGACGAGGACGTGAGAACGGCGCACATCTACGCCAAGCTGGGGATGGTTTACAGCGATTTATACAAATACCGCGAAGCCATGGAACATACCCAAAAGGCATATACGATCACGGCAAGAGAGCTTGGCGAGCGCCACCTGGAGACAGCGGATCTATATCAGCGAATGGCTGTGAGATACAGAGAAGCTGATCAGTTTCCAAAGGCGTTCGAATATTATCGGAAAGCCCTTGGGATTCGGGAGAGTCTGCTGGGCAGAAACGATGCGGATACGGCCATCGTATACAATAATCTTGGTGAATGCTATCGTTACTTCGGGGATTATGATAATGCGGTAAAAACTCATGAAACGGCTTTGGAAATAAGGAAAGAAATATATCTCTCCTATGATGAGTATCATCGTTCCGTTGCCGTGTCATACGCCAACCTTTCCCACTGTTTTGTCGATAGGTGGGATTTTGAACGGGAGGACTCCGTCAGCGCAAAGCGATGCGCGTACAGGAGTTTGGAAATACGGCTGAGTCTATTCCAGGCGGACAATATAAGCATAGCTATTTCCCATGTTCGCTGCGCGCAGTATGAGAACAAAATCGGCTGCGGCGATAAAGCTCTTGAGCATTTAGGAAAGGCGCTTGAGATATGCCAGAATTTAAGCAAAGGCAAGGAGAAAGGCAAGGAAAAGGGTAAGGAAAGCATGGAATATACCAGAGAAATCTATCTGGTTTACGGAGATGTATATAGGCTGGAAGGGAAATATGGCGAGGCTATCGAGTGGTACGAAAATTCGTTGGAAATCTTCGGAAAGATACTCGGCGAGGAACACTCCGAAACGGCGCGCGGATATGAAGGGCTGGGCGAAACTTACTTCGCCATGGAAGAATACGATAAGGCCCTGGACTTATTCCGCGACGCGTATGATATTTACATGAGAGTTTTCGGAACCGTATCTTCCAGAACCCAAAAAGCGCTGGCGTCCCTCGCAAAGGCATATCTGACACAATATCCCGAAGAGGATTTCGGCGAATGGCTGAAAACGGGATGAGAGGGAATTATCATCCGAACCGCCTCGATAGTTATCAACGCCCACGCCAAAAGGACGAACCCATTTACCGCGAGTCCGTCCCATGTGGACGCATGATGATTTTTACCCCCTCTTCCTCAGCACCCCCTCCTCGTACCTCCTTACCTCCTCCAGCCACTCCGTCCCGACCGGGACCCCGTTCTTCTCGCAGTACCAGTCCCACACGGCCCCGAACGGGAACGAGCGCATCTCCTCCAGCAGCGCGAGGCGGGTCGTGTAATCGCCCGAGAGCTCCGCTTTCCGAAGCGTCTCCGTCGGCTCCAGAAGCGCGTACAGCAGCGCCTTGGACATGTTCCGGGCGCCGATAGTCCAGGCGGCCAGGCGGTTGATGCTGCCGTCGAAGAAATCGAGGCCCAGGAGCACCCGGCCGGTGAGGCCGTTGCGGACGATCTCCAGCGCGATCTCGCGGAGCTCGTCCGTGAACGCGACAACGTGGTCGCTGTCCCAGCGGACGGCGCGGGAGACGTGCAGGTATATCCTGTCGATAAAGGTCAGCACGGAGGAGATTTTGTCGGAGATAACCTCCGTCGGGTGGAAATGCCCGGCGTCGAGGGTGTAGAGGATGCCGCGGCTTTGGGCGTAGCCCATGTAGAACTCGTGGGAGCCGATGACGCAGCTCTCCGTGCCGATGCCGAACAGCTTGCTCTCCACGGCGTCGAGGTTGTAGCGCGGGTCGATCTTCTCGGCCAGGATGCGGTCGAGGGAGTCGGCGAGCCGCTGTCTGGCCGCGAAACGGTCTATCGGCGCGTCCTTGAACCCGTCGGGGATCCAGATGTTGGTGACGCAGGTCTTTCCCGTCTCCATGCCGAAATATTCGCCGATCCAGCGGCAGGCTATGCCGTGGTTTATCCAGAACCCGCGGATATGCTCGTCCGGCGAGGCCAAGGTGAACGGCTCGCTCAGGGGATGGGAGAAGAAGGTGGGGTTGAAGTCCAGGCCGATGCCCCTTTCCTTCGCCCAGGCGGCCCAGTTCCGGAAGTGCTCCGGCTTGACGGCGTCCCTGTCGGTCTTGCCGCCGTCCTCGAGATAGATGGCGTGGAGGGCGGCCTTAAGCGTGCCCGGTATCAAGGACATGGCCTTGTCGAGGTCGGCGCGGAGCTCCTCCGGCGTCCGCGCCCTGCCGGGGTACGCCCCGGTCACCTGTATGCCGCCCGAAAGCGCCGTATCGGGGCTTTCGAAGCCGCGTATGTCGTCCCCCTGCCAGCAGTGCAGGCCGATGGGGATGTCTTTCAGGGCCCCGACGGCGCGGTCGGCGTCCACGCCGACGGAGAGATAGCGCTCCTTGGCCAGTTCATAGGCTTTTTCGACGGATGACATGGAATCCTCCTCAATTCGCATCGTTTCTGTATTCCCTGACGATCTCGATCATATTCAGATAATTCTCCGGCGGCACATAGTCCGGGATGGAGTTCCCGCAGCCGAAGGCGATCCCCCCGCGCCCCTTGCACTTATCCAGAATCTCCGTGATATACTCCTTCATTTGCGGCCTGTCCAGCCTGCAGAGCGCGTCCGTGTCGATGCCGCCGAAGTTGCCGATCCTGCCGCCGTAGCGGGACACCCACTCCGTGAACGGCATGATCGCGTCCTCGTTCGAGTGCTTCGCGTCGATGCCCGCGGCGATGATATCGTCGAACACGCCGCCGATGCAACCGCAGGAGTGCAGCAAAAACGGCTTGCCGAAGGAGTGCGCGAGGGCGGCGACGTCCTTATAGACAGGGAAGACATGCTCGCGAAGGTCGTCCGGCGGCAGAAGCGTGGACGAGCGGAAGCCGAGGTCGTCGCCGAAGCGGACCACGCAGAAAGCGCGGCCGAAGCGCGGCAAAAACTCTTTCCATATGCTTTTCATGACCTCGCCGACCTTCCCGAAAAGCGCCGCGTAAAGCTCCGGGTCGTCGCCGCGGATGTAGCAGAGCCTTTCGTAGCCGGTCAGATCCTGGACTATCTCGAAAACGCCGTTCCCGACTCCGCCGACGGCCTTCATGCCCTCCGGCGCGGCGGCGGCCAGGGCTTCAAAATATCGGGCCGAGGCGTCGAAATACATCTTGGGTATCTCGTCCCAGGGGTATCTGTCGAAATCGGCTTTGGTCTTGACGGCCGGGTCCATGCGCTGGTTCCCGAGCGCGCCGCCGCCGGGAAGGACGCTCCCTATGCAGATCTCGAACGGCGCGGCGTCGTAGCCGAAGTCTTTGAAGAAACCGAAATAATGCCGGAAATACTCCCGCAGATCGGCCGCGCCGCCGTTGTACAGGCCGCCGAAGCGCGCCCCGGTTATCGCCTCCATGACGGAGACGGCGACGATGTGCTCGTAGAGCGGGGTGCGTTTGACCTCGCGGTTTCGCGCGGCGGCTTCCAGGTTTTTGTAGTTCGGTCTAAAGTCTGACATAACAGCCTCCAGGTAGGGCGGGGGCTTG
>JGI20166J26741_11763140_pt1 | contig 10416 bp, 5 predicted proteins | sample TergutCu122P5_FD_26741 | JGI IMG/M metagenome (IMG submission 26741) | reverse complement strand
CTCCAATGAATATTTTATGTGCCACACTAAAATTGCACAATGAGCTACTTCTGGGAAACAAAGTTCTCCATAAGTTTCATGTAAAGAACACTTCCAACAACAAATTTCATAAAACGTCTTTTGAGAGACAAAATGAAGGACAGGTGGGAGTCAAACATGACACTTCCACCAGTTGTTCATTTTATGTACTCTGAGCAAGGAACGCATCAAAAATAATAATTTATCTGCAGTTTCTTTTATATAGGCTCCTAAGTTCAACAGTTTCTCAGTCAGAGCTTCTTCTTACACATGCACAAAACCACTGGAAATCTTGCAGTGTTAAAAAAGTTATTCATGTTGTCATCTCATCACAACATTTTCAATTTCCAGTTCAAATGAGAGAAAAATGCCAAATAACGTTTATGCAGCATGCTGCAATAAGGCACAGAAAAAAAATACATAAAAGATATCTATAATTCTTTAGCATAAGCTAGCACTAGCATGTACACTGCTCTTTGTCAACACCATTAAGTACTTGCTATGAGAAGTCTGTTTCCAAAAATAAACAGAGGTTAGACACTTGTTTTTCACAACTAACAGCAGAATGCAGTACCATCAAACACCTCATGCTAGGCTTAATGTACTAAAACTGGCTACACAGGTAACAGATTGACTGCCTGCTGACAGTTATATATGAATTAATATTAATCTATCTTCAACAAAACTTGATCTTAATAGTTACCTTTGAACACAAACTTCTCAAAATGTATTTATTAGTCAGTAACTCAAACAAACATGCTAAGCTCCTTAAAAAATTAGAAAATCCATTCCTTAGAGCTATGCTTGTACATAATATACTTCAGAAACGTAACAATGAAAGTTTGATTGATTTTAATTTCCTTTAGACAGCAAAAACATTAAATAAATACAATGATTTAAGAAACATTTTCTGTAAAGAATATGTAACTGAAAATATTTCCAGAAAATGTTAGGAATATTTGTTTTAAAGATTTTCATTCCACTACATACAGGCACAAAAATCTACAAAATCCCTTCTCAACCTATTACTATGCTGATGGTAATTCAGAGAGTTCTTCATGAAGCTGAATCAATATTGTGTTATCTTCACAAGTTCTAGGATCAAGTTCTAATAAAAATGTGCCTTCAGCATCAACAGGACACAGTCATATCATCATGATGTCATATCATCTAGAAAATGGGCAATTAAAAGGTCTTATTCTTTAATTTTACCCAACACATTTTTCTATTCCATAAATTCTATGCCTTCCTAGGGCTTGCCCTTGCCAAAACAGTTTGTTGTCATTCAAATTCTTTAAACCACAGTCAAATTAATATCAGATATATGTTATTTTCTTATAGAGAATAATAAATAACTGTGTGGTTGTAATCTACTACATCAATGAAGTAATGACATTACAACACATTGGTCCTCCCACCAGAAACATGTATTTACTTTTTTAAGTAGACATGTAACTTGATCAAAAGGCCAACAAGGATTGTGGAAGACACATTACTACAAGGTACAAGAACATTTTCAAAGCAATGTAATAAAATTTGGTTTACATTCACAAACTTAAATGGTAATGTCATTAATAAAATATAACACTATGTTCAACTGTTACATTACTACCTTGTACTATCTTAAATCAATAAAATAGTGCCTTGACAAATAATATGCCTTGTAATGCTGTCTTCCTCTGATCCAAAACTACAAGTTGCATTAAATATGAGGCACATTTTGGAGCCATAATATTTGGTCCTATTATGAAGTACCTGACATAAATATGTCTGATGTATAGACTGATAATTATTCACAATACTAATTTTATACAACAAAAACTTTTTTTTGTAGCCAACAATGCTAGTATGTATTTACAGTTTATTTAATCCTGTTGTCACTAGCTCCAACTACAGTGTCAACGTGTCAACAGGAAGGCTTGTAACAGTAATTAATAATGACGTGAAGAGTAGCAGAAAGGATATACACATGATGCTATGAGTATGTCCATCTTTCAGAAATAATTTTTATCACTGATCAGAACTGCCCTTCTAACTACTTCCAATTTTTACAAATCTCCAATTAAAAAACACCTCCATAAATATATAACTACAAAATAACTAAGGAATGTGCTGTTTTATGAAACAGTATTAAGAACTATGATAAAAAGAAGTAAATATTAATAAGCACACAAAATGAAGGCTGTAAACAGAAACCACAATGTGTGATCACCATCATTCCATCCCAGTCAATTCAGCATCAGAAGCAGAACATACAAAGCTTACAATTTATTTTAAAGTGTTCATATGGATAAAAAAAGCAGAAGGCAAACCTTTAGTAGTTAAGAAACAAAGTTAACATATGAACACTGATGATGAGCAGAGGTCAGTACAAAGAATTTATAATATTGTTAAGGGTATGAACTCACAAAGATGTAAGTTACTGCTAAAGCTTATGCACTGTTCTCAGACCAATTACATAACATATTCATGTTAACATACGATACAGAAAGATTATTAATGCATCACTGAATAATGGAATGAAATGACTCTAAATATAACAGTTAAATTACATCTAAAGTTGACAAAATTAAAAAGAAAAAGACACAGAATAGTGCACTTTTGACACCCATATGAAGAAAATAAACCCATAGAAAATAGAAAACTTACACCGAAAGGAACCCTTAAGGATGGCAGAAGCATAAAATTTGAAGCTTGTTGGAAGTGGTTTGCAATAGCTCCATCACCCAAACCAAATGTCACGTAAATAGTTTTGTCATATATACTGTCATCATTGTTAATTTATGTTCTACACAACTCTGTCTGTCTATTCAGAGTCCTGTCAAAAAGTACTTCATACTTCCCAGCCCATCAGTTAGAATAACTTTACTGGGTGGGGCTCTGAAGAATTCAACACACCCTGTTATTGCAAGTAAGCATCGAGCATTCCAGGTAATTACATTAACATAATACACCAACATATTTCTATTTACCAAAACCAGTCCAAAATTACAGAAAGTCTGGAATGCTCTGCATGTTAGATGTTAATAAGCAACCAAAACCAAGCTTCTAAAAATAATTCCTTGTCTCTCCAATACGACTAGTACAGTTTAGTAAAACTGTTAAATGGTTATGCCTACAACAAAATTATTCCATACATCAGCTTGCTTTCACACTGTCCTGTTTCATGTATACAAGTACAGAAAACTTTCTGTCAGTCTGTCTAGAAGTTTCTGTAAATGTAAAGTGTAAACATAACATCAATAAAGTCAGTATTTTCAGTAATGTCTAAGTCCGTAAGGAGTCGAACCTGCAACAAGAGAACATAAACCTTCTTAGGCTAAAGTCATTTAAAATATTGCATACCTTGAATTATCCTTTAATAATTTTACATTAAAGCTGAAATGTAACCTTTGCCTACCACAACATAAATGGGACAATTAAACCAGTTTATTATAATCTGGAGCTCTTGTAATACCAATCATGTGCACTGGAATGGAATGTACAGTCGTACATTTAGTGGGTCCAAACAACTACACACTTTAATATTAACATATAAGCTTTCAAGGTATGACATATTTCAAATGAAGAATATGCACTGTGCAATAAAATGAAAATAATTTCATAAAAGAATATGCACTGAAGAAGACATTTATCTCAATAACAGCTAATGTAAAATCACAGGATAAAATGAAAACATTAACAATGATGTCAGTCATGCATGTGCTCTTTATAAGAGATAGATGCAAGACAGAATGCAGAAGAGAAACAGCAGTATTAATTTCTTTTTTCACTTTTCAGTCTGAGACAAAAGGAAAAATAATGGCGAATGATGGCTGAACTCTATATTGTAAAAACATATTCACAATGATATGATGTCTGCAGAATTCATTAATTACAACTTTATCATTGTATAACTACCATAAATTGGTTGTTGAGCTAAAAATAAACAGATTTAACAAAACTAAAAAAAACCACAATATGTTACAAAAACTAATGTGTATATAAATAACTGGCAGCATTGTTTAGACATACTAAGACATGGTATAAAAGTTCAGAAACAAGTTACTGTTGTATATAATTTACACTATTCAAAGCCCCATGAACAATTCCCAATATGTGACACATTTCTCAGTCTTCCAGTATGTTCAGAAACTCGCTGTTTGTACAGGAGTACTGCAAAAGCCTTCACAGTTCAATACATTGGAAAACATCACAACTGAGCCAATGTTCATAACCATGATCCATGAAAGGTAAAAAGGTATACATGCGTACACCATGAAGGCATATGGGGGAGTGGAGGTATAACTTCTATTATTTATTCCTTGCTGATAAAAATTCAGTACTTATAACAATTTAAATATTTCATGGTACAATTTTAGAGGAATTGCACTATGCAAAGAACATACTAATGTAATTGTGTACGTACTGCAGAATGGACACTGGGAACACCACAAACATGAATACATGTTACAGAACAGATAAAGGAGTCCGTGTATTATGTTAATGTTACAAAAGACGTAACTAAGACTGAAAGAGCCCTGCATAGAATCACTCTCCTCTAATTATCATCTTCTGAGTGATTGTATCATAGTTTAGTAGACAGGAAGCAATGTTTTCAGACACCATGCAGATGTAAGCAGCATGTGTTCAAAATGTTGGTACTGTACCTACCTACCTGCCTGCCTGCTCGCCCGCCTGCCTACCTGCCCGGCTGCCCGCCCACCCACTCACCCGCCTACCTGCCAGACCTTGCAGTCATGTCTCTTATGACCACAATATGAAGACCTTCACCAACATGAAGACCTTAAACTTTACCCTTAGACATTTTCTTTTAATCACTCAACAAGGAACATAAAGCCATTCTTTGATACAGGTATTTGACAACAGATATATAATAACTGGTCAATAAGCAATAAAGTGTCAAATTTCTATCTTGCAAAGTAATATTTGTACACTCATTCTTTTAGCGAGATAGTATTACATAATTTATATTTACATAAGAACCCAACACAATTTAGTTGGCAGAGACCGTAAAAAAAAGGTATAAGTGAAAACAATAATACACAGAAGCTATCACTGTATGAAGATGTAAGTGGAAAACTGATATAAAAACAAGAGAGGAAATGTATGTATGAACATAACACTGAAGTGCATTCACATAACCAATGGTGCTGTGGAAAATCAATAAACATTACTTATTCTATGCATTTGTCTGTAGCCTTAGTCACCCAGCATGCAATGCGCATGCGTTGTATTATATTGTCATCTATGGTCTGTCTTGCTCTACCATATTTTCCACATCATCATATAAATGGTTCAATTTTTGCAAAAAAGAGTTACTGAACAGAAAATGTATGTTTTGATTCTCTCTACAACTTTTATCTAAACTATTTCTCATTATAAGGAGAACTGAATGATATAGTGTCATAAATGTACATAGGTCTTCATGTAGAGTGCCTGTTACTTCTGTCAGATTTTAATGAAACTTGAATTTTCTTGAGAGATTTTCAAATAATATCAAGTTTCATGAACCTCCATGTAGTGGGAGCTGAGTTGTTCCACATGGACGAGGGATGGACAGGCAGACAGACAAACAAGATGAAACTAACAGCCCCATTTCGCAATTTTACAAACACACCTCAAAAAACCTAAGATGATGAGTATCTACAACAGTAAGTGTTTCTAATTATAGAACAGGCCAGATATAACAAACAAAAATGTCAGTTAATCTAAAGCTCTAAGATAAAGTATAAATATTACATATATTAATTCTTCATGTCTCTTTTTCTAATCCATAAGTCATAGTAAATGCATTTCGTACACGGACTATTTGGGACAGTTGGTTTACCTAAAGTGTGCATTTTCATGAGCATTAAAGATTCAGAACAAGGATGTGCAACGTTAAAGTTCCTTAAAAGTCCTGTAGTTTCTCCAAAGCCAAAATCCAGGGTCAGAATTTAAAACAGTAATAATGCAGACCATGAAGAAATATGTGTACAACTTAAAACTGCCATATGAAGACTAATTTTTAATACTGAAACTCAACTGTATTCCAAATGTCCTCCAAATTCAAAGATTTTTTCAAAAATATTAACTGTGACTTTGCATCTCCATAAAATTGACATCCACTTACAACAGACATAAATCTACTTTTCACAAGGCCAAATGATGATAATAATATGCCACTCTACAAAGACACAATTATTTGTTTTTTCTATTTCCCTAAATATGTACGATATTAAGAACCTTTCAAATAAAATGACAACTATTAATTACCACAAATTTAAAAGGACAACTATAGCAGGAGAGCAAAACATGTTGTAAAGTCAAGCTATTCATTACCTCACTATCTCTTTCACTGATACTTCAAAGTACAGCTGTGACTAAAACACAAAATAACACAAAATACAGCTGTTCACATTATAGCCTCCATTTTTGAAATCTTGCATAAAATAATTTTAAAACTCACACTGTCGAAACTTCACTGTAGGGGGTTATTATACAACTATGTCAAAACAACATTTGGTTAAATCCAGTGTTCAAAAGGTTTTGAAAGTAAAACAAAGATAACACACACACACCAAAATGTATAGCTTGAAAAACCATTTAAAGTCAAATAGAGACAGTAAATGTAGATGTGTATCTAGTGGGAGAGATGTAATCCCAGTTTAGCAAAAATAAGAAACATTACTTACCCTCCACGTTGACTTCTATGTCTTCAACACTTCCTGCCACATTACTGACAGTGAAAAAGGATGTTTTGCCAACTGCTGCTGATGACAATGATGGTCCACTCACTAGGATTTGATGTGGCGAATCCCCTTGGACATGAGCCAGGAATGGAGAACCTGCATTCACAGATTGTATATGCTACTGAAATATTTCATACTAAACTCACCTACAGTAAGGGTTTTAAACTTTTCTTTGGTTGAGGAACTGGCACATGTTACCTGTCACTTCTCCATTACATTTCTGCACTTATACAGCCTCCAGTCAAGTAAGTGTCTATGTCAACTCACAGCAGTTCCAAAAATTTGGGGTTTTTACAACAGTGACTGTTAAGGATACTGTTTTCTGGGCTGTGAGATTATGTTACATTATACAAATTTGCTGATGTTCTGGAGCAACCTGCTGCCTACATTCTCAGGGTAGCAGAATCTACTTCTGTCTTCTAATATGAAAATAGGCCTTAAAAAATGAGGCATAAGGCTGCAGAATGGATTCATTTGGCAGGTTTTTGAGAACACAGTAATAAGCTTTGGATTCCCAGAACAGGATATTTACTGAACAGCTAAGTAACTACCAGCTGTTCAAAGAGCACCGCTCTTCACTGAATGACCACGCAGATAAAAGACACTATTTCCTACATCTTCACTAATTTTCATGAGAATAATCTTCAATCTAAAAATGTTTTAGTCTCTCCTGCTTCTTTATGAATTCTTCCTTACCTGGCACACTCTCTTTGTTGAAGTTTATGCTAATAACATGATCAGTGGGTTCAATAGGAATAAAACTAACAGCAAATCGGGCATTTCCCTGTGGATGTACTTGTGTAGGTATATTATGGCCTCGAGCACTAATAGTAATTTCTAGGTTGCCTTCACCAGCCTGGCTTGCATCAACTGAAAAACAAAAATGACACAGTTATATACACCACTGTATGGCATAATTAAACAACCAGTAAATTAATTTATGTAATACAGTGTGTGTGCTGCCAACTGCCGCCTCTTTATATCTGTAAGGATTCCAACACCCCACCCCCCAGTTCTTAAACAGACTCACACAGTTCTATAGATATATATTACACAAACATGTAGACTATTTCTCACCCATAAACTGCAGAGTTTTTCCAACTGATCCCTTTGGTAGTGGTCCTACAAACACTCGCTTAGCATCATATGCTTTAGCTATAAAAGGCGTCCCACTGACAGGATGCCCATTATACTCAACAGTAATGGAGTGTGCTCCAACATCTCGTGGTGTGAACTCAGCTGTAAATCCACTGTGGATGTTGCCTGTCACCTTCACTGGAACTTCTGTGTTAGGACCTGATATGGGGAAAATAATAATATAGGTCAATATATAGCCTGTTAGTTCACAGAACTGTCAATGGTATGCTGTCAACTTGAGGAGCGGTATATATCTTAATGTTATCCACAATTATACCACAATACATAAAGAGATGTGCTTCAAAATTAATAACTAATAAAAACTTAAATTAACATAAAATTCCCCTTCAGACCTTACAAAGGGAAATTTAATAAGGCATAATGAAGCCTTATCAGTAATATAACTGCTCTATAATCAAAAAGTATCAACTACAGCAAAAATTCTATTCATCATTCTTGTATGCGTCCTTTTCCTGCAATTATCCTTCATCCTATTAACATTCTGACTACCTTTTGGATACACAGAATGTAAATGTACAGATGGATGGATGTATGGATAGATGGATGGATGGATGTATGGATAGATGGATGGATGGATGTATGTATGGATAGATGGATGGATGGATGGATAGATGGATGTATGGATAGATGGATGGATGGATGTATGGATAGATGGATGGATGGATGGATGGATGGATGGATGGATGGATGGATGGATGTATGGATAGATGGATGGATGGATGGATGTATGGATGGATGGATGGATGGATGGATGGATGGATGGATGGATGTATGGATGGATGGATGGATGTATGGATGGATGGATGTATGGATGGATGGATGTATGGATAGATGGAGGGATGGATGGATGGATGGATGGATGGATGTATGGATAGATGGATGGATGTTTGGATGGATGTATGGTTGTGTGTGTGTGTGTGTATGTGCTACTCAGAAAAAAAAAGTGCAGCTTAAATGGCCAAACAATTACAATGAGCCAGCATAAAGCTATATCCACAACAGTGAACCAGATACAGACATCAGGTTATCACCAAGCTTTCCCCAATTCTCTATTAATAACTGAGAATTAATTAATAACTGATTACGAGTGACGACAAAAATAATAGAGAGCTTGTGCCATGTTCTAACACAACAAGTTCCTGTAAAAGTATAAGACTAGGAAAATTCTTGAAATTTACTGTTTACCTCCCAGTATGTAAAATGAAAAGATGTCATTTACCTAATATTTCACACTCACACATGTGTGATTTCATGCTTCCACCATGGCGTAAATGGAATTTTCACTCTTTTGGGATGTTATACAGCACAGAATGGCATCTCACTTTACATGTGACTTACTGAATATTTCAGAATAAAATGTGTTCAAATTATTTTACTATGTGAAATACTGCCTATTCCTCAAGGCTTTTACTCTACACAGCTACTGAGTTAAACCTTAATAACGCAGTAGGTAGGGCACTTATAGAAACTTCACCTCTAACAGAGACAGCAAGCTCTGCACTACCACTCCCATCAACACCCATGTGGAAGCGAGCTATTTCATTCACAGGGATTAGCTCAAGGTTCCTCAATGTCAGCGACACCCTGCTTGTGTCAGAGACAGAACACACAAATGGACAACCTGTAACAGATATAAAAACTGCACTACTCATATCTGAATTTTACACAATTTCTGCTGCATGTATAAGAATGATAAACACCCGACCACAACAAAAGTGGCATATAGAAACTGTAAAGTGTAAAACCTGCAATCAAGCGTGCATAGGCCAAACTAGCCGCAATCTATCCATAAGATTCCGCGAACATATCAGATACATAAAAAACAGTGACCCCCCAATCAGCTTATGCACAGCATATCCTACAAAACATCCACGAATATGGCACCCTGGCAGACACTATGACACTATTAAAACCATTACACGACACCACCAAACTAATCCCATATGAACAGCTATTCATCCAAGCATTCCACCACAACAGGGATCTCATCAACGAACAGTCTGCCACTGAACACAACCCGTTATTCCAGTTGGCGACATGCACGCCACTTACCACACAGCAACCAATCAATACTTAACACACGCACCTGACCAGTCACAATTTGGCCGTGGAATAGTACAGTGCACACTGACCTTAACATCTATACAGGATTTATGCCAACCCAGCTGTAAGTAACTTCCAATCAATCAATCAATCATTTATTTTCTGTATTATCTTATACAGGCAAAACCAAAGATTTTAACCATTCATAGTCATTGCACCTTCCAAACCATAAATACTATTATTAAAACTTTAACTTATAATTTAGTTCTATGTCTGCTACTCTGCTACAGTCTGCTACTCTACCACTTGTGTGACATAACACTTGTTTATACATAACTTTATAAATTACAGCATGACAAACAGCACTGGCTGCTGTTACAGTTTATAGTGCTCCTGATGATGGACGCAAAGGGCGTCTGAAACATGTAGAGCATACTTGTAGTTGTTAACAGACACAATACTG
>JGI20166J26741_11763029_pt1 | contig 10417 bp, 6 predicted proteins | sample TergutCu122P5_FD_26741 | JGI IMG/M metagenome (IMG submission 26741) | reverse complement strand
CAACACTCACTGACACTTGCTCTCTCTCTATATCTCTTTTCTCTCTCTCTCTACAAGGGATATGATCCTGAGATACTAATGAGTGCTGAAGTTTGAATGTAAAGTTATGGGCTCTTATAAGTACTGTATGCATTTGGTACACATTATTTTAATCAATGCTAATAATGTGGTGATAATGTAGATCAGGTTTGTTTTCTGATTTGTCACATACTGTGTTCTTAATAAGTGTTAAAATGGTGTGTTTATTTGTATAACAATATTTTCAGAAAGCCACTGTGCAAAGATTGTGCCAAAGACAAACCTTCCAAAGGAAATTTATTGTTTGACATCAAATAAAGAAAACTGTAAATATGTATGGTTGTATGTTCTATTCACTCTGTGCAGAGTATATTTGTTGCGTGAATGTTTATATAAATTTTGTACCAGAACTTTATTTTTGCCTGTTTGTCAATATGGAAGCTAGGTCTAGGATAAGGACCTGTAATGATAACACTCTTGCCTGCAGCAGTACAGTCTGCTTTTCCTGTTGTATGAGATTTGTGGATGCGTTTATACAATGTATTACAGAAATTTTCAGCAGGAATCAGTGCTTAGTTTCAGTGCAGTCTTTCTTCTTTTGTGTAGGTATTGCCCTACATGCAAGAAGCATCAACAAGCTACAAAGAAATTTGACTTGTGGTGCTTGCCTCGGATTCTAATCATCCACTTGAAGAGATTTGTGTACAATAGATATCGTCGTGATAAGGTTGATCGAATGGTTCAGTACCCTCTCCGAGGCCTTAATATGTCAGAATATCTAATAAACAAGACTCATACACAGGCTGTGTATGACCTCATAGGAGTATGTAATCATTATGGTGGGCTAGGAGGAGGGCACTGTAAGTATATTTCTGTTTCTATTTTAACCATCTTAGAATTTAATTAGTGGACAAGGCTTAGAGTGCTTGATGGTGTCATTGTATGTATGACGGCTTTGTCAAATATTGGAGTTGAAGCTTTAATGGTAGTGTAATGCAGTGAACTCTTCTCACGCAATCAGCTGTGTTAGTGTCAAAGTGAATTTTTAAGATTTAGCGTTTGTGTTTACATCATCAGGAACAGGACTTGATTTGTGTCCGTCTTGGACTAAGGCCAGGAGCATACATGGTGAATCAGAACTATTAACATACAGCCATTAGGATCCACAGAAGGAAAAGTTAATTCTTCCAGATTGTTCCAATTAAGCAACACTGACTGTGGCCTAGTTAGGAAGTTGTCCATCTTATTCCAGCCACATTTGTGCTGTTGATCCCATCCCTGACAAGGAAGTTGAAGTCTATGATCTGTGTGTGTATGCATGTGTGCATACACTTGCACACATGTGTATGTAGAACAGACAGCTGTGTCATCCCATCGTATCAGTCCTTGATGCTGAAGACAGAATAAATCACTGAAATGCTGGGAATTTGCATAATACTTAATGTACTTTTAGTAAGTGATGTTTTATCCTGTTCTTGTTTAATTCCATTAAAACAGTGTTATGTAAAAGCTTTCATATTGTCATTACTCTGTCTCTTCTGTCTTCTTTGTGCCCCCCTCAGGGGTGTTGGTGTACATATGTAGTGTTGTTAACATCAGGAAGGTGATGATAAAATGCTGCATTGCGAGGAACATACATATAGCAGACTGCATTGATACACAAGTAGTTATTGGGGTTTATGACAGTGCTGTTGTATTATTACAGTGTGATTTTCTTGCACATTGTATACTGCTTGGAGATCGGCTTTGTCTCGATCATAAGGCACAGGGAAGGGGCACTTATGAAGCTGAGAACTGTGCTCTTCTGGGTTATTATGCAGCAAGTAGTTGTAATTTCTTACTGAGGTTTTGGGACAACCTGTCGGTCCCATCCTCAGGGTTCAAGAATCCAAAGGAAAGCATTTAGCCCCAATATGGAGTTTATATAGGAAAGAGTGTGGGTGGTGAAAAGTCTCAATAGTATGTTGTTAGCCAATAGGGTTGTTGCAAGTGGTTGGGATAGAGGAGAGTGTAGCTTGGAGAGATACACTCTGTGATGGGAAAAATTCTAAGTGGTGTGATAGGGAGTCACAGAAAAACACCCATATGGGCAAAGTGGGAGGAAGAAAAAGGAAAGAAAGTGCAGTATTTGATTAACAAATGGATAATCTACAAAAAAACAATAGGAGGGGGGAAGTCATAACCCAGTGTTTTGTATGGTAAAAATACTATACACAGAGCTGGAATATGCCAGAACCCAATAGTGGTGTAAAGGGCAGGGACAGAGTGAGAGAGAAAGTAGATTAGAAGACTAGAACAAAGAACAAATAACTAAAAACCAGTAAAGCAAATGGTAATAAATAACAACATAAAACAAAAAAGAGTAGGGGTTAAATGTTGTAGTCCCATGCTACTCCAAGGTAAAATTACCATTTGCTGGGCTGGGAAACCAAGGAACATAATAATGTGGACTGAAGGATGGGAAAACCTAAGGGAGGAAGGAGATGAGCACCATGAACAATTCAGTAACACTGATATTCAGAGGGGGGATGTAGTCTCTTGGTACTAAACTGAGGTAGAGAGGGATGGGAGGAGAAGTGTCTGAGTAGTACAGGGAGTGCAGAAAAGGAAACACAGAAAAGTGGGGAAAAGAAGACAAAGAAGAGGAATTGGTAAATAATAAAGGAAAGGGAAGGGGAGAAACAAAAGGACAGTAGAAATGGAAGTGAAATAAAAAAAAAGAAAGTGAAATGGAAAAAAAAAACTGATGCAAGGAAAAAGGGTGAGGAAAGCTGTCCGGACCCAGGAGGGAAGAATATCCAGCAGGGGACTACTGTAGAATGGATATGGGGAATAGGAACTGCCGTTTCAGCGTGAGGAAAGAGGATAGAGGTAGGAGCCACTAAAAGGACCGTAAGCCAGTCACCACTACTGAGGGGGCCATCTTCTCTAAGGAGGTGAAGAACAGGTTTCCATGACCTCCCCAAAGTCAGGCCATCCTCCCTGTTCATATTGATAGGGTAGAGCTCCAACTCCACTGCCTCTGTGATAAGTTGTTCCATATTGCCAGGTACAGTAGAGAGGATCCAGGTTTCTTTGAATTTAATGACATTCTTATGGTTGAACCTACGTTATGCCACTGTCTGGATATCCAAACCGTATGTGCCGGTGGTGCTCTATTATTCTGGTCTCTATAGATCTATCAGTGTGTCGGATGTACACGTGACCACACTCGCAGGATATGCTGTAAACCCCCAGAGTCCTCAGTCCCAGGTTGTCCTTCACAGGATGAAGGAGACTAGAGATCTTCCTAGGCAGCAAGCTACGACATTGAGTGTTGTGTTTGGCCAGCATTCTGCTGAGCCGGCTGTATGTCGTCTGGACATATGCAACAAGAGCAACCAAGGTGGGCTTTTCTTTCAGCTTAGAGGTTCTAACTGCCAGGTTGAGGGCCCATCATATCTGTTTGATACTCTAACCATTTTCCTGAAAGTGGTTTTCAGGAACTCCCAACTCATCATGGAGGCTTTCCTTGTCACAAAGAGCCTTGGCTGTTTGCACCAATGTTATAAAAACAGCTTGTATGTTCGAGGGATGGTGTTGTGATCCAGGGTTCAGATAGAGGTTAGTGTGGGTACATTTTCAGTAGACCTAATGGCCCAGGGAGCCATCTGGTCTCCTGTATATGTCGATGTTGAGAACTGGTAGGTGGCCATGTCTCTCTGTCTCCATGGTGAATTGTGTATTCCTGTGAAGGCCAGTCAGGTGGTTAAGTAACCTCTCCAGCTTCTTTGTTCAGTGTGGCCAGATGACAAATATGTCATCAACATAGCAGACCAGCACAGCGGTTTGTGGGTAGCTTGTGCTAAGGCCCTCTCCTCAAAGTCTTCCCTAAAGAGTTAGTGATGAGAGGAGAGAGGGGGGAACCCATAGCCACTCCATCTATCTGCTCGTAGAACTGGCCACCAACAGAAAAGTATGTAGGAGTGAGAACATACGTAAATAAGACCTAAATGTCTCCACTGAAATGTTGGCTGAGGAGGTTAAGGACCTCCACTATAGTCACTCGGGTGAAAAGGGAACCTACATCACAACTAACCATCAGATCCTCTGGTCCGACTTGTAAGGAACCCAAAGTGTGTACAAACTAAATGGAGTTCGTCACAAGGTGACTAGAGCGCCCCACAAGTGGACTTAGTAAGCCTGCCAGATACTGGGACAGCGTGTATTTAGGACCTCCAATATTGCTTACAGTAGGCCTTCAGGGGACACCCTCTTTATGAATTCCAGGGATTCTGTATATCCTCAGCAGCCTTGTGCCTGTGGGACATAGTCCCTTGCAAACCTCCTCTGAAAGTGTAGACCTCTTAAGCAGAGGCACCTATCCCTGTAGTGGATTCTGTGCACCAAGAAAAGTTTACTGAACATTTTAGGACTAAAGGAAGTTGTTTCTTTTCACACGAAAAGGGCCTTAATGTCAGTATACACTCTGCTTTTAGTGTATCTAGTAGTTCTCTTAGCTGGCTTGATAACATGGTGCAGTACACAGCAACTTTTTAGTATTTAGCATCACACTTCATACAGAGCATTCCAGGTGACAGCAGGTGGCACAGTACTTGTTGCTGTTCCAGTTTACTGTGAGCCAGGTCCATGTGTTTTAGTTCAATGTATTTCACATAGTATTAGATATCTACACCGCCATATTTAAAGAACATGCTGGAAATGGTTACCTTCACCTCTCAGATACACATCACAGCTGACAGGCACATTGTTCATTGTACATCAAAGTTCTGCTGGTGAAACTGAAAACACTACTTCCTGTTTGCACCCTTTCAGATTGACCTGAATACAAGGATTATTACTTTGCACTATGTCCTTTAAGGTGACTGCACCAATTCAAATCTGGCAGATGAGAAGGCCACAGTCCTGTGCATATTGCATTGTCACCAAAAACACTGTATAAACAATGCATGGAATTGGGTGCTGTGTTGGTTGCTGCACTGTTTTTCTGAAAAACAGACATAAATTCTGTTGTAATCAGGCTTGTATTCAAGAATAGTGTCAAAATGGGGGTAAAATATCTTTATGAATTTATAGTCTCACAGAAATTGAACTCAGTAATTGTATTTGCACTCATAGCACACCACACATCAACCTCATCATCCTGTTATAGCACTTTGTAGACTTATATGGGAAATACATTATTTTGAGAGTTCAGATAAGTGCTGCATTGAAACAGATTTTCACTTCTGAACAGAATAAGTGTGGGTTCTGTTTCTTCATCAGGTACACCAAGAATGTAACAAGTAACAAAATTCAGTGTTGCTTCATGATCTGTGTCATAGACTTCGAGAACCCATAGTTGTGTTGTGTGGAGGCAGTATACACTTGGCTTTGTTGTGTGGAGGCAGTATACAGTTGGCTTTTATGTGTTCTTACTATGTAGAATGGAGCCTGCTGCACAGAAACTTCTCATGTGTGAGTTGTTTTCTGAATTTACACAACCCTGTAGCAGCTGTACTAATACATGCTGTGGTAACTGTACTGAGATTTAGCCAGTGTGTGGGTATTTGAATATAATATAAAAGAGCTGACAGCAAGTGATGGGCCAGGATTGCCAGATTATGTAATATACGTGTAGTTTCTTGTTGTTAAATTATATTTTGTTTTTCTCTTCTTCTTCTTCTTCAGATACTGCATTTTGTCAAAATCAGAATGATCTCAAGTGGTACTTATTTGATGATAACAGTGTGTCTGAAATTAATGAACAAGCTGTTGTGGTAAGTGCAGTAAGTTTTATCATATACAGTTAAGTTCATATTACAGTTTTGCCCATTTGCTTCATAATTCTTACAATTCACTACCTCCACTCTTGCTTATCATTTTCCATATGCACACTCAATACTTTCACATAGCCACCTCTCATTCCTACAGCTTCTGATTTTGTTCTCAGTGTTTCTTATGTTCTTATTCAGTTTGTACATTAGCACAAAACTTATGGTGCCACTGCAGTTGTGACATTTAAATATTCTGCATGTATGGATTGCTGGCCAGATTAAATTATATACTTTTTTTTCATGCTTAAGTGGAGTTAAAGCTGATGTTTCGAGTACTGTCTGTGCTTAAAGAATTCACATAATAGGATTTTGCTGGTACTGAGTGTATTTTCCCGTGATTTGGTGTTTGATAATTTTATGAAGAATTATCAGCCAATTTTAAATGTTATTTAGATCAGGTAGTTGTACTGACCACTTTATATGAAGGCCTGTTTGTGTTTCTGCACAGATCATTATTCATGCCCCTCTTCTGTTCATGTGCATTCAGCTCCTTACTTTAAGAAATTCCCTGTTTCTATGCACAGTTCCTGTCATACTGGATTGTCTTGCTTTTACTAGGGTATAAGAAACTGTAAGTCATTTGGAGCACCACATTTGTAGAAAAGTGAATGTAGTGCTGTAGTAGTTGCACTCTTTATACATTTCCAGACATGTTATTTCTTTTGTTGGATGTCAGATTGACAGACTTGTACTTTGTGAATGCAGCAGAGATTCTGTTGGTGTCAACAGTTGTGTTACAGAAGGTCAAGCGTTGTCGATTCTGGAAGCATTCAAGACTACTGTACAACCACTGGCAGAAGTTTTTAAATAGCAGTAGAGGTTCTTTGTGCTGCCAGGTTGTAGTTTGGCCCCTATCCAAATTTTTTTTTTTAACTGTCCATGTCAAGGTAATTCTTTTATTGAAGTTACTATCACAACACAACTAGATATAGATGAACGAAGCTGCAACATAGCATTTTCAGTATTTCTATAAGGAATAAACTGAAACAAGTGTTAAAATAAAGCATCGGTCAGAGTTTTCTTGTTCTGCTTACATACAATCCAACATAAATTGATGATCTATCAGCATTATTCTAGTACGTGGTTTAATCAGTGGTTGAATGAATGGTTGTGACAGAGTATATACTTTCAGAAACACATGAAGTTGTGTTTCTTTTAAAATATTGGTGTATGTATCTTTGGGTAAAAACCCACACATTATAGGATGGTCCTAGATAAATGCAAGCAGACAGCATTATTGCTGCATTATAAATGTTTTAACAGTTACTTTGCACGTGTGTTGTGTTACCAAACAATGCAGCCAAATGTGGCAGTCCTGCTTTGTATTCTGTAGATTGCAGATTCAAATTGCAACCCAGAGTCCAGCTATCCTTACTGTAGTTTTCATGCTGTTCTTCATTCTCATCAGGCAGATTCTGGGATCATGACTCAAATTATGCCTTGGCCACTTCCGTCTACATCATTTTCAATTCAACTTTTGTCACTCATCCTGTTATTTGATGCTGCATAGTCCAAGCTACTGACAGTGTTGTCAAATGAACCATAAATCAAGAAGATAATGGTGTAGGTGTACAATATTAGTACTGAGACATGACAGTATTTATGTAATGTTTTATTTCCAGTCAAGTGCGGCGTATGTATTGTTTTATATGCGACGTAACTCTTACGATGAACAAATGGAACTCAACTAGTAATGAGCCAGATGAGAAACGTACACTTCGCCACCATCTTGTGCCTCTCCACAGCTCCTAATGTATGATGCTCTTCACATCTTTGCTGTGATAATGACAAATAAAACTGATGTGAATGTGAAGCTACCCTTCCAAGGAACATGCATGTGTGATTGTTTACCATTACACCAATGGAACTCTGGAGACAGGCAATAGGTAATTTATATAATTGCAGTTGATTAAACAGCTTTTGATCTGTTTGTCATGCTGTACCAGGTAATTTTATCACATGTGTGATGTCTGGTTACTGTAATTCAGATTTGATGCATTCTGTTCTCTGTGAGTTAAAAAGGGATATAAATATGTTTTGAAGTTGGGATTACAGAAACAAAATGGTCATTACAAATAGGGACTGTGGGAATGAGCAGTGCTAGCAACAAGATATGATGCGACTAACCTCTCAGGCCTCTCCCAATAAGGTGCCTGCCGCAGTGCTCCCTATTGCCCGTCCAAGAATTGAAGCATTGTGTCCATACAGCATTGATAGTATCGGATTTATCAAGTTTACACCTCAGTATTGTTAATGAGGCTGTTCCCAGCCCGGTGAGTACTGACATAAAAACTTCTCTTCCGTTACTTTATTGCTCATGTTGAGCATAATGAACAAGTGGTACTTAAAATGACTTGGAACCATGTATTGTATATTGCAGGGTATTACACATTGGTCTGGAATAGTATTCAAATGCATGTGAGAGATGGGTGTGCAGTGCTCATGTCAATTTAGTAAAGGTAAATAAAATTGTGTTTTTCTATGTGACACCAAACATTTTGATGCGTGTAGTGCAGTATGTCATACAGTGTATCATGGATGTATTTATTTTTATTTAGAGTACGATTTTCATGGGTTGTAATCGGTCTGTACCAAAAATTTGTCAGCAGGTGAACTTTAATGGAAATTATTTAATTTTCCTTTCATGAAGTTTAACCATCTTTCTTCAAACTTTTGGTTACAGTTTTATGACAGCAATAAACAGTATTTGGGAGTGGTGCAGGAAACTGTTTGCCAAGTTAATCTTCTTGCTCTAAGAACCAGATATTACTCAGGGATGAAAACTGACTTATAGTTAATGTGCACTTGTAGGTTTCAAATTCATCAGTCTTGTTCATGAAACACATTCATTGCAGGTCTTGCACACCACACTGTTGTATGACTGTTAATATGTATGTAGCCAGATCTCATTTTTATGGAGCTTTGTGTCTCTAAGTTTTGCATGATATTTTGTAAGAATGTCTTCACAGAGTGGAAATTTGCATTTTTCTGCATCTGGGTAATTGTACATCTCTGAGAAGATGTTTGTCTCTTGGTAAGGGATGTAGTATGTGTACAGGTGTGTCAGAAGAAAATGAACATTTGTCTTAGTAGAGGGCAAACACATGAACAAAAATTTTATGTTCAGAAAAGGCTGCTTGGGCTTCCTTTTTGAGATCTGTTTATGTTTACATTGTTGTATGAAACTGTCAGTTTGGAAATTGGATAGGGTTTTTGATCTCATGGTGAGAGAACATGAATTTACCCCTCCTACTTCTTCTGTATCATGATTTGTTATGTCAGTAACTGTAACTGTAAGTGTGCATGTTGTGTTTATGCCAGAGTGTGTGAACTGTAATAAACATCAATACCATGAGAATGTCATGGAGCAAATGAGCTCAAGTGGTAACATCACTGAGTTGTGTTTGAGAAGAAGCTGTTTCTAGTCTTATCAGTCATGCTGCGTATCCTGATTGTTCATGATTATTCTCAATGTCTCTAGGCAAAAGTGAACACATATCACAACCACTTCTTCCTCTGTTGTTTCCATAGCACCACACACAATCATCCTCACATCTTATTACATTTAACAGCCTCTGCATTTGATACAGTGCTGTCATGTGAATTTCAAACTGGCGGTCCACAAAATCTGTGTCCCAGAATGTGGTACACTGTTGCATCTTACAGATCAGGGTTTTGTCTATTTCTTGCACAGAGTGAAATAAATGAGTGCATCATGTGAACGTTGTAAGTGGTGAGCTTGTACTATTTCCAAAATTACACACTGGTTTTTTATTAAATTTCATTACATGCATTCACACTAAAAGCTGTCCGGTGAATTTAATTTTTAACTACAGTATTACCCTTACTTTGCGTGAAGCTGAAATCGAACTTTATCAAATACTGCAAAAGTGTCCTTGAAAAATTTAATACATGTCACAAAAGTTTACCAGAAATGTGACACAGGCAGACAGGCAGGAAGGCTTGTGCAGAATATGTCAGAAATGTTACACATGGGGAAAATCTTGCGTGTAGTAAATCATATATTATGCAGGAAGAGATGGTCTACGACAGGGTTGAGCAACATTTTCAGATCACCTGACATATACAGGATTTATTATGTGACACTCTCAAGTTTTGGTTTCTAAGACTATAAAGTGTTATCTTATCATTTATATTTTTTCCATATAAATAAAATGATTAAACATTTACATGAACATGTTGATATGTGGAAGAGTTTTAAACCATGAGTGCAGTATTTGACACTGCTTGTTTTTCATAAGACCACAATTGCCCATTTTGTTATCAGAATGTACAATTTTTAATTCATTTTGCACACATTCTTCATTTTTCAAAATATTTGCTCACAGATATAGGTACTCCACACATTGATGTAAGTTCCTGACATATCCTTAAAGTTGCAAGTAATTCTTCACAATTTGTTACACTTAAATGGTGAATCAACAAATGCAAACAAGTAAAATATGCTTTAACCCTTAGGCTGCTAATTTCGTATATATATGGAGCTCCTAGTAAAGCCAGAAATGCTAACGTCGTATATATATGGACCTACATTTGGCAACGCTGAAACAGTCTCTTTCTAT
>JGI20166J26741_11762918_pt1 | contig 10418 bp, 8 predicted proteins | sample TergutCu122P5_FD_26741 | JGI IMG/M metagenome (IMG submission 26741) | reverse complement strand
TTGTGCTGGCCTGTGGCGATGAGTTTGACCTCAAAGTCCTGTGCGGCTCGAAGCGCCCTGAGCACCGGAACCATTTTGACAGCTTCCGGCCGTGTGCCGATAAAGAGGAGAATTTTTTTCATACTGGACACAATTGTGTAGCAACCGGGTCTAACCGGATCGGACAATCTTTTTCAGTTTGTGCAGTATCGCGGATACTAGGTTCCCGCCGTAAGCCGCTAGCCGCACATCAACGGCAATGCGGACTTTTCGGTACCCTTTCCGTAAAAACACAGCAATCCCGTCTCTACGCAAAACGGTCCAAGACTTCTCCATGAGGGTTGTGATCCTAGGCGCGCTATATCTCACACTAAGTTCATAGTTTCCTGAAGGCGCTATTTTATCGGATATTTTTCTGTTCCGCTTGTGCCGCCTAGCAACACCTTCCCAAAAAGATGTTAAATATTTAAAATTCAGATCGCCAGTTTCCATTACTTCGATATCGCGCAACAACTCGCTTCTGAATTCCTCTAGGCGGCATATTACCATCTTGCCAAGTTCAGTTGTATCGTTTGCGAACTTTTGGCGCAAACTTAGCTCAACACTCTCTAGTTTTACAAGTATATAATCCTGCAACTGTTTTTTATTGCTCGATGTTGAGTTAAACAACAATATATCCCCAAATCCCCAATAAGAAAAAAGAGCTGCAAAATACTCCCAACGTCTATAAAATACATCTTTGTATGTGCAGTATGCCGGATCTAATATAGACATTCCATACTTATGATAATGAGGTTCTTTTTCTACAAAATCAAAAAAATGCAGTCCATTGGGAATTTGGAAAAAAAGATCACATTCCGATGCGGCAACCCTATTAATAACAGACATAAGCCGACTTGTATCATAAATATGCTCAAATACATCATTCATGATAATAATGTTAAAATAATTGTCTGGTAGTATAGATGATTTTTCACTTGTTATATCGCATGCGATAAATTTACATTTTTGACGAAAATCGTCTGTTTCGTCACTCAAGTTTGACTCTGCGATAGCAATATAAAGTTCACTAATATCCACGCCGTATGCTACAGCCGCTCCGCGTCTGCGCGCCTCAATTGTGTAGCCGCCGTAGGCGCATCCGATGTCTAAAACGTTCGCGTCCTTAAAAACAATTCCATGAGCCTCCATGAGTTTTATAGCACTAAGAGCCCGTTCATTGGACGAAATTGCAAATTGGAAATTTTGTTTTTGCAAATCTGTCAACGCCGAAATGTCCGCATTGGCATACCACTGTGATATAATAGTTTTTTCAAGAGAGGGTCGACTCATAATTTGCCTCATGTTTTACATTTACTTTCGGCAAGTTCCTGGACTGCCAAAGATAAAACCCGCGCTCTTTCCAACCAGCTATTGGCAATGGCCAATTGTTTCAGATTTTCGATGGCCGTTGAATCTTTCGCAAGCAAGAACGCCTTGTCAAAGCTCTGCGAAAAAGAAGTCGCATCATGCCCCTGCAACACCTGTGAGAAGACTACACATTCCCGCAGGTCAGAAGTAACAACCACCGGCTTGCCAAGCGCGAAATATTCAAACAGTTTCAGCGGCGATGTGGTTTTGGCTATGTCGCCTTGTTCAAAAGGTATCCAGCAGATGTCAAACCAATGCGCATACTCTGGGAGAATCACGTAGTCAACTGTCCCCGCCAGCAGCAGATTATCCGTCTCTATAAATTTGTTCATACAGTGACCATCGTAATCCGGACCGATGAAGATAAAACCCAAATCCTTGCGTGCATCAATGAGAGCATTGATAAGATCATAATCGAGCCATGGAGCTATCGCTCCAAAATAGCCAACGATTTTCAGATAACGGGTGCAAAAATCGGCAATCAGCGGCGGCGGGACAGCCTTACGAGCAAAAGAAAAATAGTGTCTTGTATCCACGCCATTCGGCACCAATATGACGCGGCCTTTCGCTGAAGCTACAGCCTCGTCATATAATCCCTTTGCCGAGGCAGCCACGATATCGGCTTCAGCAAACATCCTATTTTTATTGATGACAAGTTTGGAGGTGTACGATCCGGAAATTTTTTCATCGATATGGTCAATATAATCATATACCAAAATGTCATCCGGCAAATCATGCCGGTAAAGATGATCGGGATAATCACAGGTGCTGAGCAATATACGAACGCTATTATTATGATGCATCAAGTGTCGATCATTGATAGCCCATACGTTATCTGTCACTTTAATTATTCCATGTATGGAAGCATTTTTGTATATGACAGGATGTCCAAGTTCTCCAAGAGCAAGAGAGAGTTGTTGTGGACGTTGAAATAGTGCGTGCTGCCATGATATGGTGCTTTCAACGATAAAACATTTTTTTTCTTTCTCATTCAGTAATCGAATAGAAAACGCGTTAAATTCTTTATATATTCTTCGTTGCTTTAAAGACAAAATCAGTATGCAGTGATTCCAGAATGAATGCCACATCTGACGTAGCAGGCGCTTCATGCGTCCTTTATACGGAAGCGAAGAAAGAATTACCTTGATAGGCAAGACTATAACGTAGTGCAGGAATTTTGGTATGTTTTCGTTACCAGGTCGTTTGGGAAACTCCACATCCACGCCCACAGTTATCGAGTCTTTTTAAGAAGAAACTCCCATCCGTAAATGTAGCCACGTTCTGGGGTTAGCTCTTTTCGAAATACATCCGCCAGCCAGCTTTTTTCTTCGGAGGTAAGGTGCGATACTTTATATGCTTTCAAGCTGTACAGCTTCTCAAACCATAACCAATCATCCGCCCAGGTGCGGATGTGCAGCACATCGAATCCAAACGGCGTAATGAGATCCAAAAAAGACTCTTTTGTGAATTGGGCGATATGTCCGCCGCCATCGGGATGGATCAATCTGTAAAAACGATCTGTGAAGTTAGTGGCGTCAGGGATGCCTACATGTAGCAGACCGTCGGATTTGAGCGCGTGCGCTACAGACTTTGCAAGATCGACAGGCGATGCCACATGTTCAAAAATATGATCCGCTACAATCAAATCATACCGATGAGCAAACTTTGGAAGCGTATACAAAACCGTCAGGTCCAGTTGGTGAAAAGAAACATGTTCTCTCTGGTTTTGGGGGGTGAAGTTCAAGTCAAACGCGTCAATATGCGCGGAGGTTTTGTCCCACCAAGGCGCCCCAAGAGGACCAGCGCCGAAATCTCCGATATGACGGCAGTTGTCCAGTAGCGGAACAAAAAGAAGCTCTGTCCATTTGGCGTCTGAAAAAACGGGTTGCACATTGTTCATTATTTACTCCTTCTATAAATAGCCCGGACAACACCCGACATGCCTTGCCCATGATAAATAAGAAAAATTTTATATATAAAATATAGCAGCCGATATCGCGTGATGATAGCGGATTCATCGCCTATCGCAGCAAGTTTTGCGGTAAGATCGTCGACTTTATCACGCAATGATTCCTCAATTATTCTTTGATGGGCAAGACCATTCTGCATAGTCTGTATCCGCCCAAACTTGCCAATAGTAATAGATGAAGAACCAACGTATTCAAAGTCAGTGTTTACAGCATTGAAAATATCACAAAGAAAATCGGTATAGGTCCATTTACAATTATGTTTAGCAAAAAATCGCTTTCTATTGGTTTCAAAGAGTTGTTCTACTTCCCGTCGCTCCAGCTTTTGGAATGAATAACTCCCCAAGTGCCGAACGAAACAGGCATCTGTCATGACAATTTTATATCCGGCCTCACGCATGCGCAGACACAAATCGTCATCCTCGAACATGCCAAGGCCGTATTCTTCATCTAAAAGCCCCACCACATCCAGCGCGGCTTTTCGTATGGCAACGCAGAAAAAGCCCAAATTACGGCACTCTCTTACTAGCGTAGAGTGCGTAGTGGTATATTCGCGGGCGACGCGCTCCCACTCCTTACTGTACAAGCCGGGCAGGCACAGATGCTGCTGGCTTCCGGCGCTGTTGGTCACCGGCCCCACAAGGGCGATGGCCTCGTCTTTTTCAAAGGGGGCAAGCAAGGATTCCAGCCATCTAGCGGTCACAACGGTATCGTTATTAAGAAGCACGATAAAAGAATGCGCGGAGGCCCTGATTCCACAATTATTTCCCGCTGCATAACCAAGATTGGCATCATTACAAATGGCGGTAACATGGGAATGCTGCGTTGCCAAGGACTGAATATAGGCGGCAGTTCCATCCGAGGAATGATTGTCCACAAGGATCAATTCATAGGAATCCGGCGCCGTATGGGCAAAAATGCTCTCTATACACGTCTTCGTGCATTCCTCTAGGCCATTGTAGCACAGAACGACGATACTTGCTTTGGGTGATCGGGTGGGAAAATTCATCGTTTTTGCTTTCTTGATGTAAAGATCGGGTGCTGGAGTAGAGATTGAATCCGGCTGTCCCACGAATTTTCACGGGCAAAGCGCAGCCGGCGCTCAATCAATTCAGGCGAGGGCTTTTCCACTAAAGCCCGTTCCAGCAGAGGGAGAAAATCATCCCGTGTCCGCGCCAGATAGCATAAATCGGCAAAGGGCCTCAATTCCGGCAGGTCCACGCTGACGACCTGCTTTGCGCCGCTCAAATACTCATAAAATTTAACCGGATTGGTGGCAAGGATGAGTGGGATCAGTTTGAAAGGGATCATGCACACATCAAAATAGGCAAAGTAACCGGGCAATTCCGCATACGGCTTTTCACCCAAAAGATGGATGTTTGGGGAAAGAGATGCGAGAGAGCCGTATTCGGCCATGTAATCGCCAATCAGCACAAAATTCCATTCCGGATGCGCTTTTGCCGCCATGATGACCAGGTCCATGTCAAACCATTCGGCGATGGCCCCGTAATATCCGATAATTGGACGATTAGCCAGGTGGTCTAAACGGCCGTTTTGGACGGCGGCGTGGAAATGCTCAAACTCCGTGCCGTTGCGTAGCATCAGCGTTGCCGCGTTATCCGAGCGACATTTGTCGTACAGGGTACTGGATGAGGTCAGCACAAGATCCGCACAGCGGATAATATGTTTTTCCTCTTCAACTACCACCTGGGAGGTGTTGGCAAAACCGGAGTGTTCATCCATGCAATCAAAGACGATGGTGCCGCCAAATTCCCCCCGGAGCCGTTCCACAAGAGGATACCACGTGGGGAACTGCACCATGTATATCGGATCACTAATGCGCAACCTTTGCAGCAGGATACGCATCTCCGCCATCATAAAATCGAGGTTATCACCTTCAAGCCGATCGGTGTAAAGGCCCCACAATGTTTGCGTATGCAGATGCGCCCGCGTAACCGCCTCCGTAAGGGGTTCAAGTGCTGGACATAGGGGAGCGTTCCTCACAGCGGTATGGCAGGTCATCTTGAGAATCTGGAAGCCTTGGGCGGCAAGGCGAGACAGAAAATGCTGCGGCCGCTGCCACCGGAACTGCCATGGAATAATGGGAAAGGCCAGGATTGTTGGGGCATTGGCAAAGGCGACGAATCGCTTACGAAAACGCCACTCCTGAATGGACCATACAAGTGATGCGGGCAGGATGCGCTTAGATATAGCAAAAATAGTACCTTTGACGCCTTGGTTTCGGTATTTTACCTTGGCTTTCCGCAAAAAGATACTAACGGTGCGGAGTGGTCTTGTTATCCGCCATGAACGTGAAGCGTATAGGATTGTGAGTTCGGCTTGGGTTGCGGCAAGTTCAGCCTGGGTTTGGGTAAGCTCGGTATGGGTTCGAGCAAGTACGGCTTGGGATTGAGCCAGCTCGGCTTGGGTTGCGGCAAGTTCAGCCTGGGTTTGGGTAAGCTCGGTATGGGTTCGAGCAAGTACGGCTTGGGATTGAGCAAGCTCGGCCTGGGATTGAGCAAGCTCGGCCTGGGATTGGACCAGTTCAGCCTGAGTTTGAGCAAATGATGTCTTGGTTTCAGCAAGCTCGGCCTGTTTTGTTTCTAAATTAATTTCTTCTGTCTTGAGCAACGCTTGCGTATTCAGTTTACTTTCCGCATACAGTGGCGCATAGATTGAATCGAATGCGGACAATTCCTGCCAAATTTGATCAATTACTTCTAGTGGTTGTGGGTTGCCATGCGCGGTATTTTTCAGCCACAAATATACCTTAGTGAACCAGTCTGGATTACTTATAGATACGCTATCTTCTTGTCCAGCGACATGATGATGAAGCTCCGGCATGAGGAATTGATCTACCTGCAGTTCTGTCACCGCTGTTTGTCGCGGCCAGACTATATCGAGCTCTTGAGATATTTTTTTAACGCTCTCTCGCCAATCGGCCATCAAGTCGCCGTAACCGCAAAAACATCTTTTGTATCCGCGTGTATTTCGCTCTGATTCCAGGGTATATCTGAGCCAGAGCATGTAAGATTTTGTGCGGGAAAATCCATTGCGTTTGCGCAGCGATGCGGCGACTTCATCGGGATGACGATAGCATATGATGAAATATGGTTCGGTATGGAGATTACGCAGGCTATCTACCCAAAGAGGAATAAAACGAGATGTCCGCGGGTCTTTTATTATGTAAAGCGAGTTGTCCGCGCGATTTGCAGTCAAAAACTCCGCAATCTTTTCCTGGTATTCTTTGGCTGGCAACGAATCAAACCAAGGAGTGGGGATGGAACATGGATCGTCCCAGGATGAATCAAGTGAAGCAAGGGCCGCATCATGCAAGTAAACTATATCCAAAGGTTCCCAAAATCCCGTCGGATTATCTTGAGCCGCATCCGATAACCTCTGCGGCAACTCCGCGCCCAGTAAACTCAATACACGTGTCAATGCCGATGTGCCGCTTCTGTGCATTCCAACGACGAGAAGGATTTTTGCTTTACTGTTTGTTTTATTAAACATAGTCGCTGTTTGCATGAAGAAGTGACAAAGAGAAGCCTCTGCCGGTAGGTTGTTTATAATGGGCACGATGCCGAAGAAAATCGCCGTAAGTCAGCCTCAGCATGAAGTCCCATGGCAACCGCGCATCGGATTTAAGTTATCTCTTTGTGGTTTGTTGCTCAATAAATAACAAAAGTTCAGCAACATTTTTTTCTATGGGATAATTTTCCGTACAAATCACCATATCCGGGTGTAATGGTGGTTCATAATCCGACGAGATGCCGGTGTAGTTCACAATTATGCCTTGCCGCGCCATAGCGTAAAATCCTTTGACATCACGGTGCTCACATGCCTCCACGGAGCATTTGATAAATACTTCCCGAAAAAAATCCCTCCCCACAATCTCTTTGGCCTGCCGGCGCGCCTGTCTTGAAGGGGAGATAAAAGCGCACAGACAAATTGCGCCATTACGCACGAGAATTTTTGCCACTTCCGCGACGCGGCGGTTATTTTCCTCGCGTTCCTCTGACGAAAAACCTAGATCCCGGCACAAACCTGTGCGCATTACATCGCCGTCAAGCACCACGATATTGTAATTCCGTTGAAAAAGCTCCAATTCCACGGCATGGGCCAAGGTGGATTTCCCCGCGCCTGAAAGCCCGGTCAGCCAGAAGACCATACCTTTATGTGGCTGGCGAGCCTGGCGCATCTCTTGGCTTACATGGCTCCGCGGGGAAATGAGGTGTCGTGAGTGATGCATGTCTCACTTTGTTATGGATATGTTCATATTTCCCAAACCAAAAAAGTTGGCCGGACCATGTACAAATAATAACAAAGAGTCGAATCGTCTATCCAGTGGAACGTCTTCATCTTCCATTACCGCGATGCCCATAGACAAAAAATATTCTCCGGGCGCCAGATTGCAGTCGAACGCATAGGAGATGTGAACAATGCTCCCGGCTTCCACCTCGTCGTAAGGAATAGGATCGCCGCAGATTTCCGTATTGGAGCCATATATGGTTATGCCCTCACGGGTTTTGATGGCAAAGCCGAAGATTGGACGATGGATGTGTGTCTTAAAAAGTGCTTTTATATAGAGGCGGAGTTTGTCTCCACAATGTATTTCTTTTGGATTCCCTAAGATAGATGCCAAATATACATCGAGTATCGCGGCCCTGCCATCGCCCCAGCGATATTCATACGGATTGTAAAGTTGGTGTTCCGCAAAACGATCCCGAGTATCGGCGCTTTGCAGAAAAGCCGCGAGTTGCGGAGACAGCGGCGCGTCGCCGCCATTCAGGACGGCATTTACCCGTATCTCGTCACGCGCCTGGCTGTCAGTTTTTCTCTCCCGACCAAATAGAATATCCAGATACCGGTTAACGACCACACGCGGTTTATCGTCGAGCAAGAGGCCACCACCGGCAAGCAACAAAACCCGTGTGCAATGGGTGACAATCTGTTCCGTGGTATGTGATACAAAGATGAAGGTAGTTCCCCGCTGCTTCAGCGTCTCAATATGCTGGAAGCACTTGCGCTGGAAACGCACGTCGCCGACGGCCAAGGCCTCATCGACGATGAGAATATCCGGATCGCCCTGAATGGCGGCGGCAAAGGCCAGGCGGACGTACATGCCGCTCGAGTAGAGTTTGACCGGCTGGTCGATGAATTCGCCGATGTCGGCGAATTCGAGCACCGCCGGCAGATAGGCGTCGATTTCCTTTTTCTCCATTCCCTGCAACGTGCCCTGAAAGTACACATTTTCCCGGCCGGTGCGTTCGGGGTGAAATCCAGCGCCGAGTTCCAAAAGGGCCGAGACGCGCCCGAGAACCTCCACCCGCCCGGCGCTGGGACTCAAGACGCCGGTGAGCACCTTGAGCAGTGTCGATTTGCCTGAACCGTTGACGCCGATGATACCGATGGATTCGCCTTTTTCTACGGTGAAGGAGACATCCCGCAGGGCGTAAAAATCCGTATGCCGTTGCCGCCGGAAAGGATCCAGCGTCTCGATGAGCCGGTCGCGTTTATCCGCATACAGAGGATATATTTTAGAAAGATGCTCAACAGTGATGATCGGCGGCATGGCTAGGCGACTCTGGCTGGTTGTGAACCTTTTTTATCCGGCTGGTGCTCAGATGGCGTCGGCGAAATGCGGGCGCAGTTTTTTGAAGATCACGGCGCCAACGCACAAGACAAAGACGAGCCAAGCGAAAAAAAACACATGCTCCGCCAGGGGACGCTGCCAGAACCACAGCGGTTCGACAAAGGTGTCTCTGTATCCCTGCACGATATAGTACGCTGGGTTGGCGGTAAAAAGCCACCGGTATTCCGGGGGCAGTATCGTGGCGTTCCAAATGATCGGCGTGGCCCAGAAACCAAGGCTCATGACGATACCCAAAAAATTTGTGGTGTCCGGAATGAAAATCGTGATGGCGGACGTGACCCAGGCAAGGCCAAGCAGAAACAAAAACATTATCGGGAAATAATAGAACCACTGCAACCAATACAAGGAAGGGAAAATGCCGAAGTACAGCAGGATAGCCAGCAGAAGACACAACAGGGCAAGATGTATGACGGCCAGGGCGCACAATCGGATACCGGGAAGATAGCTGATGCGAAAGGTGGCCTTGCGCACCAGAAAACCGTAGGAAACAACCGAGGACGCCCCTGACTGCACCCCGTCGGCAAAATAGTACCAGGGCACCAGGCCGCAAGCCAGCCAGGCAACAAAGGGGAGACCGCTCTGGTTAACGGCGGCAACTTTCAATCCGAATTGAAACACCAGAGACATCACGGTCAGAGAGACCACCGGCCCGATAATGGCCCAGGCAAAGCCCAGGTAGGACGCCAGATAATTTTGACTGAAGTCGCCAATAATCAGGGTCAGGAGATTTCGTCTTTGTTTCCATAACTGAAAAATGGCCCCTAACATAGTCGATCCTGAAAAAAGAGCCGCATTGGTTTGAAGGCTGATCATTTTGTATCTGCGAGAGCTATTAACGGGGAGCAACGAGGGTTGGTGTCCTGATCGCTGGCAAATAGTCCTTGATGACGCTGTTTATTTGGGCCAGGCAGAAGGCAAAAAAGCAACCGCCGGTCGGCGCGCGTGGATGGGGAAAGGTTTTCATCCAGCACGGTGATAATAACCGATCGGCCATCCGGTAAAAACGGGTTGCCAAAGGGAATGATCCATCCGTTTTCCACATATCCCTGATAAGCTTGCATACCATCTCCTCCGTGAGGATTTCGGTGGCTATCAAACAACGCCGAATATTTTTTCACTTGAAGGCATCTTCCGCTTAAGGGCTTCTCCTGTCAGTGCAACAAGGCTATGCGAAACAGCAATACCGGAAAAGCGGACGGCGGTCAAGCGGGCAGAAGACGGAGGACAGTTCCTTGTCTAAATCGGCACAGACAAGGAGTCGCCCCCTTCTATGCTCTGATTGCCATACGCCGCTCAATCTTCTTCAACAATCACGGCTTCGCTGGCAACCGACTCTATCCTTAAATTGGCTATTTCTTTATATTCCGGTGAAGACAACCACTTGAAAATTTGTTCTTTCGACGCGA
>JGI20166J26741_11762585_pt1 | contig 10421 bp, 5 predicted proteins | sample TergutCu122P5_FD_26741 | JGI IMG/M metagenome (IMG submission 26741) | reverse complement strand
GATATAGGTGTTTTGGGTTATATCGGTATAGTTTAACTCAAGGAACACTCTCCCGAAGTATTTCACATTCCTCCTGGGACACCCTGTATATATATATACATATATATATATATATATATATATATATATATGTATGCAAAAACATCTTGTCACTTGGAGTTTTTCCAGAAAGATTAAAGTATTCTATAGTTAAACCGATGTTTCAGAAGGGGGATAGATCTGTGATTTCTAATAACAGACCAATTTCTCTCATACCTTCCTTTTCAAAAATTTTTGAAAAGCTCATATCTGCAACATTACAAGACCATTTAAATCAACACACCTTATTGACCCCAGAACAATATGGCTTCAGAATCAAATCTCAATGGAAAAAGCTTCTTACTGCTTACTACATGAAATATTACTAGCAATTAAAAGCAAAAATTCAGTAGGTGAATTTTCTGAGACTTGCCAAAGCTTTTGACTGTGTTAATCACACTATATTATTAGAAAAATTGAAGTTTTATGGGATTAAGGGCACATCCTATACACTTGTAAAATCTTATTTGGAAGGAAGATATAAATAAAGTTATTATTGCTAATAGTACTTCAAATTACCCACATCCTCAAATTGGACGGAAACAAAACACGAGTTCCTCAGGGCTCTATTCGTGGCCCTTTGTTTTCCTGATACATATTAATGACCGGTGGTGTCACTGGGGATTTTTTTCCGTGGCTCACCCCGACGGAACCATGTGCCCTGAGTCGACTCAGCCCCTGAAAATGAGTACCAGGGATTTCTCCTGGGGTAAAGGCGGCCGGTGCGTATGGCTGACAACCTACCACCCTTGTAGTGCCGAACATCAAAAAAATCCAGGGCCTTAACCTACCCGGAACCCCTTGGACCACCTCGGCCTGTTGCGGGATGACCTTTACCTTAAATATTAATGATTTGCCGACATTATCGAATAGGAATACTGAAATTTTATTACGTGCAAATGATACAAGTATAATTGTAAATAGTCCCACTCCATATAATTATAAAATAATAATGAAAGAGGTATTTTGTAGTATAAATAAATGATTTAAAGAAATTTATGATCACTGAATTTAGATCAAATTCATTGGCTACAATTTAGCACAAGAAAAAACTTCAGTCATGATAAACAAATAGCCTATAAAGATAAGCTTATTGTACGAACTTCTAGCACAAAATTCTTAGGTTTAATTATAGATGACACATTATCTTGGAAAAATCACAAAGATTATATACAACTAAACTGAATTCAGCATGTTTCGCTAGTAGAACTGTTAAATTTCTGTTGTCAAAAGATGCTTTAAAAATGTTATACTTTTCTTATATACATTCTATCATATCTTATGGTGTAACATTCTGCAGCAACTCAACTTACAGTATTAAAATGTTTAGAATTCAATTTAAGAAGATAATAAGAATCAACACTAATTTAAGAAATAGGGATTCATGTACGACTACATTTAAAACAATGAAAATACTACCCTCTTATTCACAATACATATTCTCCTGGCTGATAAACATAATGAACAATAAACATTTATTTATACCGAATCAAGAAATTCACAATATAAATACTACATCTAATCCTAAATTTCATATACCACGTACTAATCTTGCTAAATTCCAAAAATGGATGCATTATTCAGGAATTAAACTTTTCTATCATCTGCCATCTGTTTATCTTAGGATATAAAACTCTTCTGAAAAACTCTACAACAGTTCCTTTATAGCAACTCTTTTTATTCTATGGAAGAATATTTTGACTTTCATGATGACTGATAGGTTAATTCTAAGTTTGTATTATTCAGATTATCCTTAATATTATATAATAGGGACTTTATTATTACATTGTATTTTTATTTCTTGTGTTTTATGGCAGTATTTTAGTAATTTAATGTGGGAACAGTGTATGGTTTCAAGGAAGTGATCAACTGGTAATACTGTCTGTAAGAGGTTTTCTTGACTGGCTACATATTATATGGAGACACTACTACCTCTTATTACTACTTCTTATTATTATAATCCCATTTCGAATGACATGTTCTATATCTGAAGGTGATACCTGGTATAGATCTAAGGAATGCCGAATAACTGAAATGAAATGAAATGAAAAAGATAAATACTGCATCTGTCAAAGAAATTATTTCAAGGAAACTACAAAACAATAGCAAATTATTACAAACTGATCCACTGTCATACTCCACCACGCAAAAGAACATCCACCTGTAAGCCATACAAAAAGGATTGTTTCCTTGTATTTGCCTCAATACTACGGTTCACAGAGCGACATGTTGGCTACTGTTCAGCTTCTCTCTGGTAATAAAACTTAACATCACTCCATGACCTAATCCGAGATTTCATCCACGGTCAACATGAGTTATTAGTAAAACCATTTTACTTATCCCATATTATAAGAGTCAGTGGATGTGGTGTCCTTCACCATGAATGCAAATTTCACACCAAGTGACAATTTCCATAGCACACACTTTACCTTCTGTAATTTCTAGAAAAACATCCTGATTTCTATCCACAAAACCTCCAAAATGTTTGCTCTTTTTCTGTGAACTTTCTGAACCTGCACACATTTAGAGCTAGGGACTTTCATGGCCACAATCACCAGTAACTGACTAATTCAAAGCATATATGGTCATGCAATGTGATCTGGTGACAAACATGTGGATTTTCAGTACCTCTGTGTTATCCTTTCTGTAAACATTAAGATGAAACCAGGCTTCATCCACCACACACACACACACACACACACAAGAGCTGCCAGTCAACTACACATGAATATTTCTGGAAAGCCAATAAAAATTGCCATGTATTGGGATCAAACTTCAGGGTTTTCATGGTTCTAATAATGGAGAGTTTAGACACAATGTTTCTATCCTTCGACTTATATGGAATGGTGGCTATAAAGAACCAAACTGCAGGTTTAAAAACAACCCTATTAGCAGCAGCAGCAGGCAATTTAAATGCCCATACATGGGACAAATAATAAAAATAAGTATGTAACTTCCAGAATATAAACAAATTTTAAAGATGGGGATAACAGTTGCCTGTTACTGTAGTTCAGGGAACTTTTGCTGAGGTAGGCAGAGATTAAAAATAAGTTTCAGCACTAGTACACAAATCTCAAAATATTTCAGAGAAAAATGACAAATTACATAAAAATCATCAGACTTAGTTTGTCTTAACCCTTAGGTGCCTAATGTCAAGTATACCTGTCACACAGTGTGATGCTCAAAACAATGAACATCAGATTATAGTCATAGCACTTAAAGGCGTTCCTTATGCAGATCTTATTTAAATTTTGGTATTCTGCAGCTCCCACCTAGCATTTAATTCCAGTACCAGAGAGTTAAGCAGTTTAAGAGCATTCTGAATATCAAAATCAGCAACAGCCACTGAAGTTCAAAGACCTGTGGCACTAAACTGAATTCCCTCACACAAAAACTGTTACCAACTGCACTTGCAATATTCAAGTCTTCTGATTGGACATGCTTAGCAAGAACCTCAGTTATCACAATGCGGCACAAGGGAAACCCTGAAATGATTTATCACACACTGTAGTAAAATGGTCACAATTTGACGTGTCTATTGAAGATCATCAACAAACAGCTCAGTCAGTTTTAAGAGGTCATACAGGACCACCTACATCCATTCTCTTGTCACATGAGCCCTTAGAAAATTTGTTACCTACCTAAGGTCTAAGGTGAGGACACAACAAATCAAGTCCCTGGCCCACTCTTCCTACTGTGATATGCCAATTTTGAGAAAAAAGAGCAGGCAATACTGGGAAACGGCTGATGGGAAATCACTGGCAGTATCAAAAGCACCAACATGCTACCTACTCTTTCTCAGAAGATCTACAATGCATTTATTGATATGTGCCATCCATTCCTGCTTCTCAGTTGATGTGGCTGCATACACCGCAAATGATTTAGATGCTGTTCGGATTAGCCACCCATTTCGAAACTCTGAAAACAGAACAGTGAGTTTGTTGGCGGTTAAATAAAGATAAATCATGAAACTCAAATTAGTATAACTAGATATCATAAAAGTACTTACGTCCATCATCCTCCAAAGACTCTAGTTTCACCTCTTCCAGTGGAATTATGTGCTGCTTAATGTACTGAAACAAGAATCACTCTTCAGGTCTTGCAAGGTCTCCTTGGTACAGCACTACACTGACTATCAAAAATTACCACCATTACATGGTATTATACTATAATAAATATGGGCTGTCATGAAGGTATTTACTTGCAATCTTCAAACTGTTTCCTACAGTATAACTGATATTCATGAAAATTCCTGATGCCTACCTTCTTCTTATTAATGACAATATTCCCATATACCAGAATGTCATTAAAGAGAAAAAACTGCCGTGCTTTTGGCTTTTTTCGACACATTTTGGTCAGAACCCCTTCTCCAACCAGCACTCGGCCAGGAACACCAAGCGGCTACAAATGCAAAAAAAAGGGCAATCATAAATCTTTACCTATCAGTTACAGACTATTACTAAAATGTCTAAGAACAACACAAACCTACATCAAGTTCAGCTATTTTCAGGATTGCTTCAACAGATATGAGGATAGCTGTTAATTCAAATATTTTATATACTTGTAAACAGCTTTCATACATGCCTTACTTTCCCAAATGTAATGCACATAACACATGTTTTTTCCCTCCAGATACCATGTTCAGTTCTCTCTGGTACTTTATTAAGGTACACATGAGAATATTATTTACTTAAGTTACTTAATTTCTTCCGTGTTGCGACAACATTGTTACATACAACTGCAGTCAAGAAATATGACAACGGACTAATGCAAACATACTTTTCAATAATTCTTGAAGGAAATTATAATTTTTAATTTCTCATATTAATAGCTTGTCTGAAATATGTACAATATTTACAGATCTCCACTCCATCAAAAACAGCTTTTTACATTTTTACATATAATGTTTTAATATTTCACTTATGTTTTAATCTGAGTACTTTTTAGTAATATGAACTATATATCAATTGACTGTTACATAATGCTAAAGCATACATGTTTATCATTTACTGACATATTATATGCTGCCCATGTCTTTATAACATTATAGCACCATGACGATGGCTACTATAGGTATCCAAAACATGTAGGGCCATAAATGCTAGTTTAGTGCAGTAGTTGGAAATAAAACTAGTGTGTAGATTACAACTGCATGGAATATATGTAACATTAAATGACAGAATTAGATTTTTGAAATGCATACACAACTTCTAATGCAGCATGACAATGGTGCTGGTTTATTGTGTGACTAGTGACTGTCTTCAATCAGACTTATTCTTATGATGTGCTTTATATTCTAGAGAGAGAGAGAGTGTGTGTGAGTGAGTGAGAGTGTGTGTGTGTGTGTGTGTGTGTGTAATACTACTGGGTGGTAACAAAGTGTGGCAGGGCAGTCACACCGCAGCTGATCAGATTACAGTGTGCTGGAATTCAGATTTCAACTGGACTCCCTAGCATATACATATATAGTTAACCATACGTAATTAAAATTCTGTCTCCCACAAAATTTGGCTTGCACTGGATCAGCGAAGACCTCTCTTACACTGTGGCAGCAGCCTGAATTCATGCGCAACTACTGTGTTAAGTTTGGAAGTAACTGTATGCTGTATGAGGTTTACAAAGTACTTTCATTTCTTTGTAGTTTATGTAACAACCCTGTCAGCAACTCCAGATGACACTGTGTCAAATGATTAGACATTAGTAAATAATGTACTCTTTCCATCAGAAATTACAAAGCATGAATTAAATGCTCCAAAGCTTGACCCAGTATTCTGTGAATGTAAGTCTTCTTGACATGTAAGATCACTCTTTTTGTAGCGCATAAAACCTGAACATGGAGGCAGCGTGCTCCCCTGACACACTAGTAACTATTTCCCACTCAAAATAGCATTACAACCAAAAAGAACTGCATTTTCTTCATAACACCTTCCAGTTGTCAGAATTATAACAACTAGATGTTCTTCAGGCATAACAGATTTTCTCATTCCTGCATCATGTTTACTTAAGAAATATTTAAAAAAAATTCAGCAAACGCCTAAAAGTCTTTCTCCTTCATCAAAGTTCCATGATTATATTTTTTTTTGTTTCATACAACCAGCTTTTAACCCATGTAAAATGGTGTTTTGATTACACACACACACACACATTAATAACACAGTAGCATTAATGCACACCAAGTACGAACACAACGTCCTTTTTTATAGGAATACATAATGTCTTCCCTGTTCAAAGAAAACTGCAGATCATGTTTTTGGCAACGATAGTCCAGGTTATGTTCACAGGCTTCTCAGCGGTTTTTCCACTAACACAAAACTTCAACTGTAACATATTAAAGCCATAGCCTTAACCTCTTTCTACTATCACATATTAGTAGCTGACATCATGTCTGGTCCAATGCAAACTTTCACCCTTAGGCAAACAGCTGTGGCCAATGCATAGTGTGATGCTGAGAACACGGAAGGGCAGTGAAAGTTATCGCCAAGGAAAAAGCAGACAAATGGGTGGCCATTAATATTCCATGTCCTCCAAAGAGTACAGTAGGCATTTAACTCCAGTTCCATCAGGTTAACCACAGGCCTTCTCATTAGGTTCAAAATGTGTGTGTGTGTGTATTGCCTGTTAATTTAGATAAAACCTGTCTCCTCTTTCTTCCAAGGAAAAATGTTTGTAATTAATAGGACACACATACCAGATGGTCTCAAAGTACTCTATGCAATTTCATGCATAACTGTTACAAGTAAAAGTAAACCAAGCAGCAAAATATGAGACATTATAATGTACATCATTACATACTGCCCTTAGCACAATATTCATCACACTGAGATACATGTACTTACATTTCCAGTATCCTATATGTTATACTTTGTAAAATACCCCTTACCTGGCCAGACCTGCCGAAGCAGCTTTCAACCATGGCAATGCGCCGTGCATTCGCCTCACTGTTCACTACAAACAGAGAATAATATGAGTTAATGGTATACTCATAGATCCAAAGAAAGTTCCATTTCTGTAACAAATATCCACTTTACATCAATTTTTAATTACTCTTGTGGTGGTATATTGCAATTAGCTTGACTAGTGTTGTGAACACTGTTCATTGTCCTGGGGTAAAATGTCAGCTTCATATGAACAAATAATCACTGGACCTGGCAGTCATTACCTATGTTACAGGCTTATCTGAGAAACTCATATGCACATAAAATTTGTATACCCCATTACGAGTATCTTCACCATGAATCATATGCTGCAGCAATGTGTACAAAGTAACCACCTAGGGATCTTCTAGACACCAAATTTTATATTTATAGTACACTCTCTGACACCGGGAGGAGATACATTTAGAGAAAATAATTCACCTCTTGCAGCTGAAATGTAATGTCATGAGTTTCACCTGCATATATATATATTCTTGAATTAAAATGTGTTATGTTTATAGTGGCGGAGACTAGCTATTTCAAATGCATCCACTTCCAGCATCTTACTGTTGCTGTATTTTAAGAAGAGGGTTCCAAACAGCACAAAGTCAGCTTTTACAGGTTTTAAGGTTGTGACTAAAATAAGTTATTTTCCTAGCCTCTGTTACATAAAAATAAAGTCTCAAAATCATAAATAAGCACAAAAACCTTGTAAGATGGAGGAATGGATGGACACTGCTTTAAGTCTATGTGCAACTTCCTTGAAACCCAGCTAAGAAATGGCACACACAAGGTAACACTGCTGACAACCAACTAAGACAATCACAGAGTACAGCTGACAATCAGCAGTAAGCTGTTTGCTTTAAATTCAACCACTATTTTGTACTGACTACCTGTGAGTTCTGTTAGAACTTTATTGGTATGTTTCAAAATGAGTGAACAGCAAGTGGTGAAGATTTAGTTTCATTTTGAAAATAAAATGGTGTGCATGAAAAAATCAATGGTAAAAAAAAAGCATATATGGAGCACCCTGGAACAAAACCTGCCACAATGTGCAAAAAACAGTTTTTCAGTCTGAGTTTAATGTACACATAATCACTTTCACTCCAGACCTGCTGATTTAACAGGTGAAGGTAATGGAGGACTTCTAAAGGTATACAAATATGAAGCAAAAGCAATATAACCTATTTTTTATAAAATACATGAAAAGGGGTGAAAGTGGAGGCAGCAGTGATAGCAGTCAACAAAGACAGAAATTAGATAAAAAATACAGCATAACAAACACAGTTCCTTATAAATCATATCAAAGTCATATGTTGACTTATTTACACAGATGATAATCAAAAACATTTTGTAATTACAGCACAAATAAATAATTTCTTCGTGGATCAAATAAAGATGACCCATAGCGGTAGGAACACCCCCTAACATATGGCATGAATTTGGCCCAACCATTCTGGAACATCCCATGGGTGGGCAAGAGCATGCATATGTCCACACAGGTGTATGTGTTTTTACACAAAAACACACATGCAGTATTCACTGTGTAGTTGACGTTGCAACAGGTCCCCAGTTTCTTGCCAAGCGAGTTCTCCAGAAAGTGCAATCTAGGGCTTCCTCCTTCAAATTCCAGCATATTCTCTTTTCCTAAAGGTCAGCCAGTAGTTCCTTATGTATTCTCATCACCTCTTCCCTTCCATCCTTTCTTCATTAATGTTTTAGAAGACAGTTCCTGTGCAAGATGTGACCAATCCAATTAGCCTTCCTTTTTTTCTTGCATACACGATCCTTGTTTCCTCAACTCTATGCAATAATTCTTCATTTTTCACCCGATCTGTCCAACTGATTTCCGCCATCCTTCTCCAGCACCACGTTTCAAAACTTCCAAGTTATTTCTCATCTATTTTCCAAAGTGTCCAAATTTCAGGACCATACAAAGCCATGCTCTAAATGTATCATTTAATTAGTTTGTACATGACATGTGTGCACAGGCTGACAGTGTTTTCATATTGGTATAGCTACAGACAGATTTTTTCTGGAAGAAAATGTGGCATACTCATAAAGTAAAGTAGTAGTAGTAGTAGTAGTAGTAGTAGTAGTCCGAGTCTGGTCACACTCCTGGAGATCCAATAAAGGATGTTGCAACAAAAGTTACTGTCTAGGAGTGGTTTGCCATTGCCTTCTGAGTTCAATTCACATTTATGCGTTCCCTGTTCTGAGTCTTTTCCTCCACCAGCATGCGCCAATTTTTCCTATCTTGCATTGCTTCTTTTAAAACACCCAAACGTAGGCCGGTGAAATAAAACAGACACCTTAACCCCACTTTTTGCCTCCTTGCCTTCCTATTAAAGGAAGTGCTGGTACCACTTACTGCTACCAAAATAAAACACTGGCTAGAAATGAATGGCAACAAACAACTATATCAATACCACAACACTATCCACCACATTCTGAATACAAAATGCTTAGATTTTGTAAATATTTTGAGATTACCTTATAGGTCAAATCACTGGTCAACAGGATTGTGAATCTTCAAGGCCAAAAATCACGATGAATCAGGTTATTCTACTGGAAAACACTTTGTCCAACATATGAGGAATTCCCTACAGAACATCCTTCAGCAACACTGCATCCAAAAAGTTTTCCCAAGCCAACAACAATGTTAAACAAGAGAGCAAATTTATGCATAATGTAACAATTTGATGCATTTACATTCTGTGACATTTAGTCAGCATCTCTGTGGTACCATAGCATGTTTCCTTCATTAACTCCCCCCCCAGCATGCCTGGCTCTGCTGTATTTCTTGTACTTATACATGTCAAGATATTCACATAAATGTACATAGGTCTTCATGTGAAGTATCCGTGATTGCACCTGACTTAAACCACACTTGAATGTGGTCAGCAAATTTTAATAAAATATACCCCACTACAAGATTTCATAAAACTTCATACAATAGAAGCTAAGTTGTTTCACATGGAAAGAGAGAAAAGATGGACAGTGAGACATGATAAAGATAACAGTCATTTGGGCAGCATTTCACTAACATGCCTAAAACTATTGAAGAAAAATATTAAAATAACTTCCAGAGTTAGAAATTTCTACAAATAATTATTGCTGCTAACACTACCCACTAGTAAAGGGACACAGAGGCCATCAGGTGCATCAAAGATTTATCTGATGATAGGAATAAATTTAGCTAGCCTTAAAAAGATACCTCTTACATAATTCCTTTTACAGTCTGGAGGAATATTTTAATACATAATTAACTATAATAGAAACCTTATTCATATTATTACTTATACTTACTTTAATCATATTACTTTAATTGTTAATGTAGCTATCCTATGATGCTACAATAAGGCACAACTTATGTACACTTGCTTTATTTATTATGCTAAATGTATACATGACTAGTTCCACATCTGT
>JGI20166J26741_11762252_pt1 | contig 10423 bp, 5 predicted proteins | sample TergutCu122P5_FD_26741 | JGI IMG/M metagenome (IMG submission 26741) | reverse complement strand
GGTCTGGACTGGTGCGGAAAATCTCGCCCCACTGGGATTCGATCCCCGGACCGTCCAGCCCGTAGGCAGTCGCTATACCGACTACGCTACCCGGCCCACTACAGACAAATACTAAAAATAGATAATACTTATCGCTTTTCCGCTGCAACAATGGTCGCACGAAGGCGACTCATCGTTACGTTATACATAAATTGTCTGTCTCGTTTACAATTAATATTAGTACCTGTCCAGTACTTATTGCTGCTTATTGTGAGAGCCTAACTATACGCTTTTCAGGACGCAAGGTGTCGGTTTCTCACCAAACACCCCATACTTTTTGTGTGTTCGTCTCGTTCTAAAAGCATAGGACCGTATAGAAACTTGTCTCACATACGTATATTGGGTATTCTTAGCACACATATGTTGCCTAGGTTACCTACCTGCCTAGCCGGCTTTCGCCGATATTACATACCTATCTTTACTGTAATATGCTGTTTAGTACAAAATAATCTGTAAATACTCATAGCTACGTGTGTAAAGTGCGAATGGTGTGAGCTACCCACGTCCATTGTGTATAGAATGCCGTAGCAATTCAAAGTGTCATTAATATTTTACCTTGTGACTGTTTAATGAAAAGTGAGCGGCAATTGAATAACACCACAACTTGACGTTTTTCGTCCAGCTGGGTTATGGGTACCAAGAAACAGCTAATATTCCTGTAACACAACACTTACCATGTATTTTTTAAAAATCTAACTTTAGCTACATGTTTTTGGCTCGTATTTGTCAAACAAGTGATGTGTTTGACGGATATTTATTGGTATCTTTTTATCGCCATTTGGTTACAGTTTTACAGGATCGAAGTAGGGAAAAGAACAGCGTTTTCAGCGTGTACGCGGCCTTTCTAGTGATCCTGCTCGTCACAGGTAATGTCGGGGGGAATGGAGACGAGAGGGGAGATAGCCAAATCGAAATTACAGAAAACAGCCTTTTTTTATTGAAGTCAAACCACTTAATGTTCACCAGAGCACACACACACACACACACACACACACACACACATCCTGATTGCTGCCTTGATTTTTCCGAAGTGATCCCGTGGATAACGCTTTCGCCACAAACGTGTTACTCTGTTGGCCACCTGACATCCATTCTGCAATACGATCCCCACACACCTGCAAAAACGGTTGTTAAGTGTAGAGCCCAAGGCAGAGTGAGCCGAACAAACGTTGACTTGCCGACGCAAACCGTAAAAAATATTCATATGAGTTTTAAATAAAACCGTTACATCTCAAGGCAGCCTGTTCCTGGGTTCAAACTTGGAACGGACGGCTTCAAGCTTGGTATACTGGTCTATTTGATGCTTGTAATGTGAAGCAGAACAGTCAGCCTAGTTTATAACGGATTTCTGTTACAACGGGTCTTTATTCAATCCCCGACCGATTCCCATATTCTGTATCACAGTAACTACCTCAGTTACACCGTTGTCCAACGTATAGAATCTTCGGTTACGCGGGTTTTCTTCTGCTGCACCGCTATAGTAAATTAATGGACAGCTCATTGATTACAGAGGGCTGACTCATGGCAAAGACAAGGCTATTCAACATGTAAGTTGATACCATTTTTTTTAACTCAGAGAAGCCAAGGAGGCTTGTCGACGTGACACGTAATCGTGCAGGTGGGCAGCCTAGGTACCCTAAATGTTTCTACGTCAGCTGCGACATTTAGTTTCGCTCATCAAGCCAAACGGGTGTCGCATTACATCGCTGTGAGCTGTGCTGTGCAGACGTGAGGCTGCGCGCCAGACTGTTCAGTCAAGCGAGTGTGTAGCCTCTTGTCAGTCGGTTCATAGTGATGTGTTTCAGCTAGCGGAAGTATCCGTAATATTGATGAGACACATGAAGCAGATAAGAGGTATAGTTGATCAGATTTCGCAAACTCGACTGACAAAAGTGACTGGGATGCACTTTATCTCTGTATTACCAATCCCGATTTAGTCGACTTCCATGATTACTTCTCCCTTCCATGATCACTGACGCTAACACAGCAGTTTCCGAGTTTCGTATCGGTCGTGACGTCATTGCCGCTGTGTCTGGCTATGCTGTGATAGACGAAAGTGATGAAGAAACCTAAATGGGTGCGTGCAGATTGGAAATGAACGCCCAATTGTCAAAGCAAAGAAAGCTCCGAGGGCTTTCAAGATCGTTACTGCGTTACGATGCACTTGGTGCTGATACGACGTTAGATGTCACTCTATTCTGTATTGAGCAGGGCCTGCAAAGGCGATTATCAAGTTCCACGGAGCAAACGAATATAACTGTTTTTAAACCAAAAACAACGTAATGAGTAATATGTGCTTTTGGATGTGCAAAATGTGTCTGTTCATGTCCATTTGCAATAAAACTGAAAACAAGTGTAAATAAACAGTGTTCATTTCAATTTTATTTTAAAACGCAATTCAACCTGACCTCGGATGTAAAGGATTTCGGTTATAACGCATCTTTGTCCGTTAACGATCGTTATAACAGCCGTTTACTGTAACTCAGTAGGGAAAATTGTTTTTATAATACAGCTTTCATTCAAAGGTGCGATTTCTTAAGTGAAATAATTTTTTTTTTTATTTGGCCCAGCAGCCCCCATTGGGCCAGGGCCTCCTCATTCACGAGGTTTCTAGATCACACACAACGACGCACCGCAGTTGGTAGGATTGCTGTGGACGAGTGACGAGCTCGTCGCAAAAACCTCTCTGCCTGACAACACACGACACTCACAACACACAAACATCCATGCCCCCGTTGGGACTCGAACCCACAATCTCAGCAGACGAGCGGCTGCAGACCTACGCCTTAGACCGCGCGGCTACTGGGACTGGCGAAATTAAATTATAAATTATAGTATAGTCTCACTGACTACAGATGTGTTAATTACCTGTAACGAAAATGATTTGCTTTACATATTTCCAGAAAGAAACTCCATTATGTAGCTGTGTATTTATGGACAACTCTAAAAGTATGTCTGGAATGAGTAGCTGTTTTTGCTGCGAATTTATAATGCATCAGGAAATAAGAAACGTCACGAGAATTATGAGGCTCGCCTTTTATTTCTTAACGTTAGCAGTAAACTAAATAAGCGAAATTCCAGAAGGCTGTTAAAAAATTGCAGCAGTGCGTCGTCATATGGATCCAGCACATCTTTCTACTTTTAGGTGTGTACGCAAAAATGCGAAAAGAGGCTGTTAGTTTCATCATGTCTGTCTATCTGTCCGTCTAACCCTTGTACCGAAATGGATCAACTCCTTTCCCACTGGACGGATTTTCATGAAATTTTGTTTGAAAATTTTCGAAAATCTGTCGAGAAATTTCAAGTTTGATTAAAATTTTACTGGAATAATGAGGACCTATGTAAATTTATGACAATCGCTCTGAATTCTTCTTAGAATTAGAAATACTTAAGGCATTCAGACAAAAGTTTTACAGAAAATCAAAACACACGTGTTTGTTAAATAACATTTTCGTCATAATATGTCCTTTATGAGATAATGACGAAAAGTGTGGTAGAGCCAGACAGACATGACGACAATACGCTGCGCAGAAAAGATGCCGGATAACTAAGGCTAGACACACACACACACACACACACACACACACACACACACTCATAATATTTGTTACTTATCCCTCTTCCACTGCAACAATGGCAAATCGAACTCGCCCGAATATTACGTGATAGGTACGTGCCTTGTGTTTTCCGTTAGTCTGTTTGCCAAAGGGAAGAGTAGGGATCGTGTTGTAAAGTAGGTCGCGGTTGTATACATGCTTATCCTTATCGCTTGATGCAGCTTTTGGTCCCTTAACTCTAACAACGTGGGTTTGAGACCTGAACAAATTTGCAAGATGTGAGGTTTCGCGATCGATGTTGATGAACCCACTAGTGTCCTGGAATGGCTTAGATCCTGAATAGGGAGGCGTGTAATGTTTACAAGTCAGCACAGCGTCGTAACCCAAGGATATTCCCTTTGGACTTTATGTCGAATGTCTATTGTTTAGCCCGTCTTAATAGTATTTGACCCCTTTGCTTCTATCCCCTCGCTGCTGTGCAGATGAAATCTCATTTCTTTTGGGATGTGATGTGCCTTGATGAATAATTGGTTTCCGACGTTTCTAGTGTCGAAACTTCGGGAACGAAATAGTCACTGACATGGCGTCACTTGCCAGAAGAACGGTGACTTAAGCATTTCATTCTGTTTCTTCAGGGCAGTTTTTCATTCATTAAATGCCAGTGCGCAGTTTATAATGCAACGTTTAACTGGAGGGAAATTTTTACAAAATATTTAATATTGTACATCTTCAGTGCAGATGGTACATATAAACAAGTTTATGACTACGAAATTGCACTAATTTCTGAATATAAAAGCAATGCTGATTGTTTCGGTTACTGTCCATGGCCATCTTCAAGGTATATCAGTATTTAAAGACGTGTAGAGCGTTTTGATTTCAAACTTTCGCCTTGTTCTGAGAGTTATATCCTTACTTTTGCGTGAGTGTAAGTACACCGCCTATGAAGATGGAACAGAGTTTTCCGAAACGTCGGCATGTAAAATTCAGACGCCGGGGCATCACCCAAAAGTAAATGTACAGCGTTGTTATAAAGCTTGGCAATTGTAAATATATATATATATATATATCCAGCATGCTATTAAAATATAAGTATACAATGTTATATAATTATCTTAAAATTATGTTCATGCCAGACAGTTACAAAAATCTGCAACAAACAGACACCTTAAGATGACGAAATCTGTTGGAGGTCAATTGAGTGGTGAATCCTGTGTGTTGACACTGTGTATGTACCATGAACGGCCATTCTGTACAGAATTTGCAGGACACGCTGATGACTTGTGCATGCTGATAGCTTGTCTATTCTACTCTTCTGTAGCCTGCCCTACTCTGCTCTGCTCTACCCTGCTCTCCGTAGCCAAAATTTTGACCAAATTTTTTCGCCTGTCACGTTTGCGTATACTGCCGGAGTAGCATTGTGGGTGTAACGATTTGGCTACGGGCTGGACGGTCCGGGGCTCGAATCCAGGTACCGGCAAATTATTTCTTTTCTATAAAAGGTCCAAACCGCTTCTGGGGCTCAAATAGCATCCTATTCAATAGGTACCATAGTCCTTTCCGGGGTAAAGCGGCAGGAGCTTGAATTTTACCACTCGCATCCATCTTTTGCCGAGGTTAAAAATGAGTGGAGCTATACCTCTGCGCCTCTCATGCTCCTTCACGGCGTGAGTTGAGTAATAACTAAGGAGAAACTTAAGCCTTTTCATTACGCAAATGGAACTAGTCAGAATATAATGCAACACAGACGTCGTCTCGCAGCCAGGTAACGAATATCGGCGTCGGTGCATCAGTCCTTCTCGCGCGTCTCTTCGTGACGTCATAGAAGTGTGTATATTTCTGGAAAGATTTCCCCCCTCCTATTCAACGGTATGGAGGTGGTAATGAGGGAACTATTTCGGTCCTGCACTGTTGTGCTGCTGTAACACCTCCTCGATGATCCTACGCACTGGATACGCCCGACGCCCTAAGAGCAGTGGAACAGAATTCCGTCGTAACTTTGTGTCCTAGCGGAACGCGGTATGTGTTGCACATGACTTGAATTTCCGTTTTCAGTATATTAAAACATTTTTTCCCTTATTACGGAAGGTTTATTTGGGAGATGAACTGCTTCTTGTTGTATGTAATCATTTGTGCTTAACATATGTCGTGAATGCTAGCCATAGAACCGTCACACAGTCTGCAGTAGGCCTGTAGGTTAAGAAGGACGTAGTGATAACAACCCAAAAGTCAATAAACCTGCAGCCGAACGACCCATACATGGGTTGCGCAGTGAGCTCTTTGTATTTGCCCAACGATCCTTAAAGGGGTTGCCAGCTGTTTGTCGAAGTTGGTACGAATTTTGTTCACTCTTATCCTATATACTGTGGAGATTTGCTAGGCCGCCGGACGCTTGAAAGTCAGTGCTTCTTTGTGGAGCCAGAACTGCCCCCCTCTAGCTCCTATAAACCACTCCAGCAACCCTGATTTATACGTCAACACATTGCAACCGAGCATTTATCTCAGCCGACGAATAAGGTTCCAGATAGCGTGTGTTTGTTAATCGCTCGCACTGAAGTCGAGTGTGGATTGAATATCAACACTGGTCAATGAAACAAGTACTAATTGCTGACCTGAAAGGTTTTCAGTGTCGTATTGTAACACATGTTGTTAAGAAAAAACTGATACAAAATAATCGGAGATATTCGCAAAAATAGATGTTTACAGCCACAGGAGGGCTCACAGACGCGTGTCTCTTGTAGTGTTGGGACGCTCTGTAAAGTCTGAGGGGCAGTAACATGCAACACATATGTGTCAGTTTACTAACAACACTTTGGGCGCCTTCGGATAGCTGCAGTTTTTACAGAATTCACAACGTAGCTTTAGATCTTCGGGGCGCATGTTTCTGGGCATGTGCGCAGTCACACACAACAGTCATAGTAAGTCAGGCGTTGTAAGTTTATTAAAAAATGACCAGGTAAAGAATGAGAATCGATGACGATGTCATCAGTGGAATTCTGTTTTCTGACAATGACTCGGAATCATGTGCTGATGCTAGCGAACAGAAGGTGAATTAGAAGAAGAAGAAGAAGAAGAAGATAAGAACAACAACAACAACAACAACAACAACAGCCGCAGCAAGCCTCAGCAGAGAGCGAACCACAGGCTACAAGACATTGCGGATTACCAACCTGGGGACCGCCTCAAGGAAGGAACACTTTGTTCATCCTTTTGTAGGTCCAGCAAAAGGTGTGAAAAAAAGTGAGGCTCCACACCTCAATACAGACAGCTCTCCACTGTCTGTGCTGATGCTGTTTTTACAGAAAGTTTTCAGCTGCTGGTGGAACAGACCAACTTATACTACCAGCAACACTCAGACAGACAAGCCGGACCTAGCCGCCGACTACCTGACATTACGTTGCTGGACATGATTAATTTTATTACCTTAGCTTATCAGACGGGACACGACTTGAAAGACACACTGTATGATTATTGGCCTAGACTTAGACAGCTACACAGTCCGTTTTTCGGCGAGACCATGACACGAGACAGATTTTTACAAATACTGTATTTCTTTTTCGTATTTTCAGACAATTCACAGAGACCTGACCAAGGCGAAGAATATGACCTGTTATGAAAACTAAGGACCGACTTTGACACATTGAACGAGGCTTATGCTAAATTCTATAACCCCTCGGAGCATTTGGTATTGGACGAGGTAACTGTAATATTTAAGGGCAGGGTTATCTTCAGGCAGTATATTCCCAAGGAAATAAAATATATCGGCATCAAAATTTACAAACTGTCTGATGAATCAAGGTATAAATGACATGAGAGTGTACTTGGAAGTCCCACACTCTGCCAGTGACGACATGACTGCAACACGCAACTCTCAGACATTTGACTTGCAGAGTTGAAGGCTTAGGGCACAAAATATTTATGGACAATTTCTTTTTATTTCCAAGACTTTTGGTGACCTGGAGAGACGTAAAATTAATTCATACGGGACAGTACGGCCCAACAGAAAAGACATGCCCCTGACGTTTGACCGAATGAACTAAAATTGAAAAGTGGTGACTTAAGGGTGAAGACCACGGGAGATATTAGCGCATTAGTTTGGAAGGACAGACGAAAAGTATACATGCTGTCTAACACGGACCTACTACCAGCAGAAGGAAAGTTCTGTGACGCAGCGGCCGCCCTCACATCGTGGAACGGTATAGCCGGCACATAGTTTACGCAGACAATTCTGATCATATGGCGAGCAGCTATTCGGTTAGTCGGCGTAATTTCGAATGGACCTCGAAATTGTTTTTCCACTTTTTCGTTCTATCAGTACTCAACAGCTGGATTCTGTTATCTTTATGTGGGGCTTAATATACCTACCGAGATTTCAGACTCTTTCCGGTGAGGAATTTGATTGAAGAAGCTGCAAGAAGCCCAGCTCGCCCTACCGCACACCCGGATTAATTGGAAGGCCAAATGCGGCCGCAACAAATGTCGCGCGGTTCGAGAGCCGCCATGACCAACACTGGCCAGCAAAATTGGCCAAACTCCGCTGCCGTTTTGTTCATCTGTCCAAAATATTAGTCACATCTATGAATATATATATATATATATATATATATATATATATATACTATTGTCTTAAGTTCCAGAATCTGCCAGTTCTTCTGTCCAGGGGTACTTCGTTGTATTCGGGACAGGTGAAGGCCAGATAAGGGTGCTATCATTGTGCATACACATGCTGTCTCCTCCGTTGTCGTTGAAATCGATATGGGTGGTAAATTAAAACATGCCCTTTGGAAGTTTCATTGATATGAACAGAAAGAAAACTTCGACACTGAAGCAGAGAAATGTTATGAAATCTGATGCAAGTGTAATTTTAAAAGAGAGCTTTGGATTATTGATTTCTGCTGAGTTTAGGTCCAAAGCAAAACTGCGTGCGTAACATTAGTGTTTGCAAAGATGCTTTAATAAAAGCGGTACAAAACCATCCACCGGTGAAGGTAAATCAGTACCGTACATGCGATATTTGAGTTTAACACGCTGGTTGTGCTGAAGATTGAAGTATTCGGAGATGTTATTTTGTGCCAATTGGTACACTGCCAACGACGTTTCGGAGAAGTGTGTACCTCCATTTCAGGGTCAACAGACCAAGTAGACGGAGTACTTTGCCCTCAAGAGGGAAGAACTAAGCATTTACGAAATTTTGGGAACTATTTGCTGTTCAGCAGAAGACTTGAATCTTTACCGATCGCATGTCCAAATTTGAGATTCAGTTGTTTCCCTTTCCTTCCATGTAAACTTATGGGACGGCAAGAGTAATTTTCCTTGAATTCGTAATGAATGTGTCGTCTGATGCATGTATGTGGCCATCTTCATGGCCATACGGCTGCCCTTGAGGCAGGAGGCCCGTTTGGCTCTGACGATGGTGAGGCAGAAAACAAAGGAACGAATTCCCCTGCCATAAATCGAAAGTCGATCGTTCATTCCTTAGCCAGTGACTAAGGTATGTTTGTGTTGAACGAAGAAAGGCTCAGAAAGAAAACAGAACTGGTCAGAAACCACGAAATACTGATTCCAGGAAGGAGATTTTGATGAAAACTCTCTTGTGATAGATATTACTCGTATGTAATTATCTTTTTACGGGCTCATAACTCTCATCTTACACTGGTTGGTCCTATTTTCCACACACAGTTAAAAAATGTTTACTTACACAGTGGGACTTCCGAATTTACCAAGAACTACAGACGCTAATAAACTGAATAGGACTGTATCGGGCAGCTTGACAGTACAGCCAGTACACGATTCTGAAACACAACTGCCACAAAAATCAACATGCTTAACCTTGCAATGTATCCAACATATTTCGCAGTATCGACACCTTGTGGAAAGTGCCTACAGAGAGCAATAGTGTGAATGCCTTACAGTAATGTCATATTTGCAGAAATAGCAAACATGGAATTCATAACCATACCAAATTACAATTACTATTACTAATCGCTTATTTGAAGTTCTGTACAGTTAAACAAAGACATTTTGCCTGCTATGTCCTTTTTCCTTGCTTACTCCATTTTCCCATTTAGTCGCCTTCTTTCCGTTGTCATCATGTTCCTGCTATGCAGCGCCTGATAATATATCAGATTTCTCTTACCACTGCAAATGCTCAGTATACACTGACCAAACATAATACACGGCATAGCAAAAAAATGAAAAGTTTTGTTTTCTAACGTTTTTTACTGGTAAGGTAAATTTCCTGTACTAATCCATATAAGTATATTGTTCCAGGTTCAACATATTGTTATCCTGTGAGTTTCATCCTAACATGTAGACTACAACTGATAAAAAATGTCAGCTCGTGTAATAAAGTCTGCCTGTCACAACGATACAGAGACTGTATGAATGAATGGGAAAATGTGAGAGGAAAATAATATGAAATTGTAATCTGTGACATGGTTTTGAGTGACGAAGCTGAAAGCATTAATAGATATACGTGAAACTGGGCTGTGCCAGAAAGTTCCTGGATCAACACAGACATGATATGCATCCTATGTGTAATGTGAGATTTGAACTTATTTATAATTACAATTCTAATGACGCAAACAACTTGCTTTTTAGTGCATGATGTACGTCGACTGGTCAAAGGTTTCTACAAAGTTATGCAAAATTGAATTTTATGTTTTCCATCCCGAAGTGTTAGTAAAGTAAAACTCGAAAGCCTGGACCGGCCCACTTTACTCCAACAGCCATATAAAAACCGTTTCTACGTCCCACAGAAGAGCGTTCTCACAGCACCCACACAGGGCACCGTGTGGACGCATCACACTTTCACCACAACCCCCCCCCCC
>JGI20166J26741_11762140_pt1 | contig 10425 bp, 8 predicted proteins | sample TergutCu122P5_FD_26741 | JGI IMG/M metagenome (IMG submission 26741) | reverse complement strand
TGACTACATTGAAGGACAGTGAAACTTCGAAACATGTATCTATTTTGTATCAGTTGTAAATAAATAGTTGCCACTATTAAAGTTCCAACCCTCGTATAATACTCTTTTGGGAATTCTATTTTCTTCCATTCTCTGTATATGTCCAAACCATCGTAATCTATTTAACCTTATTGTCTCTATTATAGTAGAGTTCTTTAACACTTGCATAAATTTCTTTATTATTTAATATCCTCCAGTTTTCTTTTCATTATCATATACTGGGCCTAAAATTCTTCTATACACTTTCCTTTCAAAAACGTTCAATTGTTTTCTATCTCTCTCTGTTAGAGTCCAAGTTTCTGATGCGTATGTTAACACTTTGTCTAGCTGTGCTCGACTGAAACTGTTATTGTTCTTATACAGTACTGCAGTACATGCACAGGGCGAAACTTTACTGGAATGTGTACTTACGAAGTGTCCTTTGAAAATTAAACGAAATATTGTGACAGCTTCCATCCACTGTCATTTCACTACGAATGCGCGATGTGTAACAGACCACTAAGAATTCACTCCTGTTATATTTGTGTTTCTCACAGCGATGATTGTCTTATGAGGTTGAGATGCCATGTAGTTTGGCGTACAAGTACCAACATTTCGGAGGAAGATACTGTCTGAGGCAGCAGATTCATCCGAAACATCAGCTGCTCAAACAGTGGTAGTAAACGGATCACCTGACCACACAGTAATACAGAGGGTGCGGCAGTAGAATGTCAAAATTTTCATATAGTTGTCGCGATTAATCGTGTTGAATTTTAAAGAAAATTACGGAGTGTCAGTAGCAAACTGCCATTTAATAGTTGCTTTTTTTTTTTTAACCACGTCTCCTACGTGGTTTTCCTGGCATGCGGTACGTTCCTATAAAAGTTTATCAGTGACTCTAATTTCGACCCTGACGTGCCGTTTCGTCCCTTAACGTGATGATATTCATAAGTAAATAACGTACTGCAACGTAGGGGGCAAGTTGTTTGCCTTCGTGCCATTTTAGTTAATATTCCGACCACGATTACAGATATATGTTTCATGCAAGGGAAACCATCTAAGAGATGTAATTTTTAAGAAGTAAAAGGCGAATATTAAATGGTATTTTACTGCTGATACTCCGTAACTTTTTTCTTTCTTATTTTGAGATAAATTAATCAAAACAATAATCTGAATATCGTTACATTCTAGTGTAGCAGCCTGGATACATAACAAGAAAGTAAACCACCAGTCGAACTCGGTTATAACGTCATCGAAGGTAGCGAATAAGTTGTATCGTTATAAACGCGTGTCGCTGATGCGAGGCGTATTGTAAAGAGAAGGAAAAATATTTCAAGACAAAGTACAGACCTGCGGACATTACTTAATGCTAAAGCTATTACATATTTTATATTTAAATTACAATTAAAATTTAGAAATAGAAAAATTATTCCTCTATAGTTGTAAATTTCTATACAAGTCTACGCTACAAATACACTAAATTAAAATTCTTCCTAAACGAACAAAATCTAGCATAAGAAGAGGACTGCTCACTGTTACACTGTCATTTCTCTATTGATTAAAAAAATTAAGCAGCGGTTCAACGACGTCACTTCGTTCAGGCTTTCGAAATCGCTTTACAAGCAAGTCTCGTTTCACGTCAGGGTTACGTTCCTAAAAACGTCGCGCAAATGTAACACAGAATTCCCATTTAAAACAGTATATTTCCTGGGGTTAGGGATTTACAACCGGCTCAACCTATATAGTGCATGATTATGCCACTAGTGGACACATGGATCTGTGTGTGTGTGTGTGTGTGTGTGTGTATATATATATATATATATATATATATATATATAGAGAGAGAGAGAGAGAGAGAGAGAATATACTCATACATTTCTGTACGCTATGCATAGGATATATTTATTTATTTATAATGCAATAAAAATATAAGAGACTCATACCCATAGTTTTGTTACGGTTCATTCCAATAGAACTCTGTTGGAGTTGCTACACAAACACTCTAGGTCCTGACTTAGCACTTTTTTGCAATTCTGTCAGTATTATCACGAATTTAACGTACGCTGCTATGAGCAATTTAACATTATGCCATATGTAAACAATTCTTTCATCTTCTTCTAGTGAGCTTATTACGTTTAATTCCACTTCGGTACTAATTGTCTCTCGCCGATTTTTCACTTGGATTGCATTAGGCGAAGCAGATTTACGTTTCTCACCCATTTTGGTGACAAAAGCCAATGCCGGTTGAAGGGGGAACTACAGAAGCCGCCTGATTATATCACCAACGTAATCAGTCCATACACGTGACTGATGGCGTAACAGTGACGTCAGTTTCTCCTAACCTCCAACACAAGACAAGTGCGGCCAGTGATCGTCTATGCCATATCGCGTTGAATCGAAAATTTCCGCTTAAAATCGAAAAGTGGTGTAAATTTTCAAGTCTCATTAGAGCGAAATCGGGAATTCGCGTAAAACGAGACCTGTCTTTATTGTCTGACCGTTCCGTTCAAACGCATTAATAATTTTGGTCCTGTTTTACGAAAACGTTTGGATCGTAGAATTTACGAGACCAAATTCCCGACACACGTTAGCTTTCTTTTTTCCATTTTATATTTATTTGTCATATCACTTTAACTTTTCTTTTTATTCGTGACTGTAGTCATGTCATCACGTTACCACTCTCCTGATAACTGCTGTAGTAGAAGCGTCGAGGGCAACTTTACCCACACAGTGAAATGCCCTTAATTTTGCCATTTTCCAGGCCTGGAAGTTATGTAGCTATCTGAAAGAGCAGAGAGCTTGTCCTCTCAAGGAAGCGGAGATGGTAGAATTCGCAAAACATTCTTCTTGGAAAATTATGTCGGAACCGATAACTGACAATTACGTTATATCCGAGGAAGATGCTCTTATGTATGTCGTACTAAGCAAGGAAAGAAAACACGTGCCTTATAGGGAATTAGTTGGTATCGCAGTGTGTATAACGTTATGAACGAGATATCGCACAGACCGAGGTCGTTATAAACGAGTTCAACTGCATTTCGACCTTACATGGCCCTACGTCACGTACTGATAATTTATAGAGCCACTGATGATGTCATGTTTAAAACAAAAAGAATTCCTCTAGAAAAAATGAGATCCTATTATTTTATATAATTCATGAGTAAATTTTAAATAATATTTTGAATACAATTTTTCGGAAAAGTTTGATGAAACTGAGACACCTAATTCTGGAGGGAATATCAATTTTAAACAAATGTTTACATCACATTTCAAGAACAGTTCTATCACTTCCACGAGCACCTTTCTCTAACTGTTTTAGGCACCTTCACACAGCAGTTGCTAAAAGATACTATTACCTTCTCATGTCTGTTCGTCCGTCCTCATGCAACAGCGGCTCTCGCTGCATGATTTTCGTGAAATTTCATATTTTATGGCACATTTTAATTTCCATAAACATATCAGACACTTTACATGAAGGATTGCTTAGGACTGTATTGAAGGCATCTCGTCATGTCTGGCATTTATAGTGGTGAAAAAATGTGTTTCCTGTCAGGAGCTAAAGCCGCAGGAAAACTTGATGATATAAAAGTAATTATCGAGCGTGATCTACACTAAGCCTCCCCTTTTACAATGTCCATAAATCTAGGAGAGTCGTTTATGATCAACTGTAACTCTGTTGCTACGACGCGGAGAAGGATTAACAGTTGTCGAATGTGAAATGGTCCATTTTATGTACTTTGGTCAAGCGGCAAATCTCAACAATGCCAACCTTAGTCATCGTCAAACATCAAGTAGTATAATAACGTTTCTTCCTCTTGGACTGTTGCACAGGTTTGAACAAACACATAAATTACCGCATTCAGATTAACGGCATGTCATGCTTAGCACTGAAGTCTTGGTGCAGTTTACTCTCAAATTACGGTATCAATGGCGTTCTAATCACGTGACAATCTGACAATTCTGTAAACACTTTCTGTGCAGTGCATCCGTCTGTATGTAAGAAGCCAAAACGACGCACCTGATATGAAGACTAAATTCTGGAAATGGTTGTTAATTGTTCAGTTAAAAACCTGCTAACATCCTCTTTCCGCATCGAATGTAGCGGTTCAGTGCTTACACATGCATCACATTCGGGAATTCATGGCTTCAGATTTGGGTTTGGAGACCGAATTTGTTGATTGTCGTAAACGACCGAAATATGTAACTACACCAAAATAAAGAATAGTGGTTGTGTTCGACGGACGGTAGGGGACTTGTTGAAAGATATTCACCTGCATCTTCTGCCTCAATGCCTACCTCACAGCGAACACAGCATTCTGGGTAACCATGGCAACCGGGATGTGCCTAACACCATGGGAGATTACACCAACAACAATTTTTCTTTGCACTCTATTCATATAACGAACCATTTTTAGGATATTACGCCCATTGTTCGAGGTCCCGACAGTGTTAGCAAAATGTTTTTAAGAAAGCCTTTACACCACCTATGAGACTTTGCGGTGCCACAAAATAGATAACCACAATATAAATGTTATAGAACATTAAAATGCATCCACATACACGGAGAGCTTTTCTTTAACGCGGGCCTCAACAGCACAGCACCGCAAAACAGCCGGCTACGTCGGTCGCCATTTAGCGAACATATCCGCTCTTAAAGTCAACAGTCACGCAATAAAACAAGCGTAGTGCTGCTGTTCTGTCGAGATGTGTGTGCGTGTTTAAGCAAGTCATTTCGAAAAGGATCAGAAAACAGCAAAAATAAATTGCGGTGGAAGGCAAGCTGAGTCGGTGTTAAGAGTGGCCAACTTTGCCGAAATAGCTTTGTAAGCATACGTGTAGATAGCAGTACAGCTGAGTGCACTATCTCCGTATGACTGTAACTGCGTTTGCAGAAACTTGTCAAGTTCACAGCATGCATATTCAGCGCAGTCTAGTGGATAGTCAACCGAATGTCGTGATGGTAGCCGATTTGCCGTTCAAATTTGAACTCTTCGTAAATTGAAACTCCCATGTGGCACGTGGATTAGAAGGTTGGTGATGTTGGCAACGGGCTCTGATGACGCCTCTAAAAATTAGGACAAAGCTGATATCTGACTTGCTGTTTAGACAGATAACGACTCTTTCCTCTTCCAGGGATGTAGGTCGATGAGCCAGTTAGCGGTGTCGAAGCGTGATGCAATACTTCAGGCACGAGCATGTTTCCGAACAGATGTGACGTTGGAGTGAGGCAAATTGCCCTGCCCCCTCCCGAAAACAGTTTCAATTCTGGGCAGGGGCCAAAATATTTCCCGTCTCCATAGTGGCCAGGCTGCCTGCGGGGCCAAAACAGTCACCTGCTCAGTGTGCACCGAGAGTTGTTACGAACAGCGATAAGTACGGTGCACCGGGTGTCTACCCACTTGCAGTCAATAAACATTATTATTATTATTATTATTATAAGCTAACCACACGACTCCATCTATGGCCGAATGTTAAGAAAGTGTGGAGCTATACCTCCACAAGAATCTCAGGACTCGCATTCGGCCGCATTGCATTTCTTGTGCAGTACACATATCATCAATGTCATCATGTTATTAATCATGAGTCAGCAGATCAGGTACCAAACTTCGGCGTGAAGAAATGTACAGAAAATTGTGCACAAGTTTTATGATCACGATAATTAGTAAAGAAGACGTTCGCCAGCTCGCCAACTCGCCAACTCATGAACTAAGACCTCTGTCCCAGGCAACAGCGCAGTTCTTTTTTTACGGATCAGTGAAAGAACGGAACACTGAATTGAGAATTGGCGATTGTACATAAAAAGAGCGATTGTCTTCTTGACTCTTTCTTTTTTCCGCTCTCTCTCTCTTTGTGTTTCTCTCCTCTTGTGTTCCTTATTTCTCTGTACTTTTGATACTTTACCTTTTTCTCCGTGTTTTCTCTTTATTTGTCCGTTTCGATATCTGTTTTGCCCCTTTATCTTTATGTACGTTTGTTTAATTTTATTTTCAGTTCTTTGCTTTTATTTTTATTTTATCTCCATTATACCTGTTCTTTTTCAAGTTTCTCTTTCCGTCACTTTCTTATTATTATTATTATTATTATTATTATTATTATTATTATTATTATTATTATTCTTTTTTTCTCTTAATCTTTCTCATTACTTCCTTCAGTGTGCTGACTACATCGATAGCCGAGAACCCGCATTAAACATCTTACGAGTTACCGCATCGTTTCAAATAAGTAGTTCGTCCCGACGTTTCGCAATAGCAGCTACCTTTATTCCAGGGTTAGTGGCTTGGGATCAAGTAGCTACTTACGTGATTGAAAAGAGGAACCTTGTTCATTATGTAAGAAAGTTACAAGGATTGTGAACATTCAGTCCTACTGAAAAGGAAGGAGTCAGCCTTAAATTTAGCCTTAGTTCTTGTACAGATGTCACTGCGCTGTGAAGACGTACTTCGAACTGGAGGTACTGAACAGCTGCAAGTTTCTTGAGCGTTACGCTAGATGAATATAAGTTGTCAGCTTCATGTTTTCTACCGCTTTAACCCTTTAAAAATAATTCGCTGTTGGCCGTTGTGTAGGCGGCTTGGTGGGCTCCGGATTCAGTCCGGACGCTGTAGAGAACAGATAGGTCTGTTGTCGGTATCTGTCAGTGCAACCTTCGTTCTTCGGTCGCTCATCTCGTAGCCTGGTCCAGGGGTTCGTAAAATCTAGGAGTCACATTGAAATTCCAAGCGCCAAGAGAGTGACATACAGTAAGTTCCATGCGGAGGACCCACAAGCATTGTGCGCCAACGTATATTGTTTAGATGCCGTGGCCCAGGATTTCTCTATCCCTTGACCTAGTCAATATACTGACAGAGCTATCTCGCCTCACTTTACTCACATATTCTTTTTGGATAAAGCCAGACGTCCTGTTTCGTGATCTGGAGGCGCGTATTTCGAGTTTTAATGCCGACGTCGACCAGACTAATCCTTCCCTTTGTTTCTATCAGACCTTCTACGTCAGCACTGGCATTGTGCGTTGAAATTGGCCACCATCGCCTTCTTCGAGTCTTCACTCTTGTCCTTTAAAGGGTGTCATTTAAATATCATTCTTAGTAGACGAAAGAATCTGTATTTTAGTAAATCATCGTCGTAAATATAGGTACCTCTCGTCTTGACATTATGAAAATTCTGAATTCACTTGCGTGTTGAGGTGTTGGTTATTCCGGTACGTGACACTCGTCACTGGGTTGTTGATGCCCGACTTTTTCGGACAGCGTAATGGTCTCATCTTCAAATGCAGAAAAATGGACGTTTCCACCCATGAATACGACGCTGTATCAAACGTCGAGCACCTAACATCCAGTGACACAGCACCTTACACCTGAATGACAGTGACCTCAACTGAACCGCTGCGAAAGCCTAGAAACCAACATACCAACGTGTTTATGACAATTCCAGGAGTAAAGAGTTATTGTTTACGTAAACATCCTTAATATTTTGGTCTTTGTAGTGGAGATGGAGTGTGTTTACTTTTAGGAAGAAACTGACTTTGCATATTTAATTCATATTAATTCGGGTTTCAAGTGTTTCGACCTCACGCAGTGCTGCTCAAACGGCAATGCCTCTTGTTGACAGCTGAGAGGTACATACCTGTTCGCATCTGAGTGGGGCTCTGGCTATTCTCATTAGAATTCTCTATCTTTCCTCCCATTCCTCAAACCAATATGCGACCAGTTCATTCCCAGTGTGTCGCTTTAATCACTATTTCACTGGAAGCAAATTGATATCATTAGGAAAATCACAAGCTTTCACTTAAGTTTCACGACAACAGATATATTAAATTTTTCATATATTTTAAAAATTAATCTTGTCCTAAAATTGACCTGAAGCTTAAACGCGAAGTTGAGTACAGATCCACGCACACTTTTTGTTCAATAAAATAAAACTTACATTTACTAATATATCACCTGATATTGTCAGTAAAAATACCATATAGATATAAAATCTTCGGTTTATTACCAATAAGACAACTCTAATAATTATATTTAATACACAGATATATTGATATTTTTATGGTTGAAACAAATGTTTTAACTGCATTGCATTAATATTGATAATTATGAATAATTTTGTTGTCAATTACTTGACCCCCTCATGGTAACTGAAATTTATTTCATGTTCTTATCGAAGTAATAGTACCACTGAAGATGACCAAATTGCTGTTTTAAATATGGAGGGGACAAAATTGGACAAGTCACTTTTTTAAATAAAGAAGAGTTAATGTTGTGTTTTCAGTATGATTTATGAACCTTTGAATAATATCTAGATAAATGTCACGGGCTGTCCAACAGCAGAACAAGGTATTCGCTGCGTTACGTAGGAATTATTTTATTGATATTTTAAGAGGAGATATCAGGATAAAATATTGAAGTAATTCTAGGAGGGCTGGTTGAGTAGCATGTAGTGTGATACGGAATTTGAGCTCCGACTCGGCATTTGCTCTGGGACCGAGGAAGACTGTAGTAAAAGACTTCGAGTTTGCAGATCGCAGGACCTTCCGGTTGCGTGGACCCTGCTGGACTCTTTTCTCTAGTGCACCGTGCAACACTTTAACTTCTGTCATACACACCGCTTTGCCTTCATGTCTATCCGACCACTGTCAGGATGGGACAGTACTGCTAGGGAAATTTCAGAGTCATTTTATGTGCGTTCGCATAGGCGCGAAAAACGCTTCGTTATTTCCATCCGTTTGTCTGTTTGTCCGTCTGTCCCCATGTACCAGCGCGGGTCGCACTGGACGGAATCCTGTGAAATTGGAGATTGGGGAGTATCATGAAAATCTGTCAGGAAATCCCACATTTAGTTAAAATTGGGCACTATGCATGAAGACCCAAGTATCTGTTACTGTTGCCGACGATATTAAATAGCCATAAAAACAGTCTGTTCGATTTAAATCGTATCAAATCAAGAAGTTACAAATCTACGGAACCGCGCCACAATGTTATGTTAAACGTACGTCGCCTATCTTGTTTCTTGTCAAATTATTTGACTGTTTCAGGGCAGAAAATGTCCCTTGTCTCACCATCTGTCTCCACTGTCTCTATCTCGCTCGCTGTCCGGACGGTTAATGGACCCAACGCATGCACATATGCATATTAGCTACAATTCTAATCCGTAAATGATCCCTTTATCGCTGAGTTTTGTCGGCGTATTTTACTTCCCGACCTGTAATTCACATTACAGCTAATATTTTCATTAACTTCCAGAGTTAAATCGCGTCACTAATTTTGTGTAATGTGTCTGCTGTTTTATAATGCTCCATTTTAACGACAGAATGGGCAAACAAATTCGATTTCATGTCAACATTTTTCATTTACTTCGAAGAGTTACCTGATGATTGTAACCCGAAGCCTGTACGCAGGCGCGCGGGTATTGACAAATTGCAGTCTCTATCACACGATAACTTAATTCGCCCTCATTTCAATAACAATGGAAATATCAGCTTCCTTCTAATGCCGCTAAAGGCATAGCAACATGTGGTGCACATTTTGATGAAAGTGCAATGTGTTTTCGTTTAACCGTTTGAAACACGCCAGTTACTGCATGATTTAACATTACAAGACTCTTTAACATCTGACGAAGTGAGGCCTAGTTCTGGATCTGCTATGACTGTCGAGGTTACTACCAGCGAGGTCAGCCAGAAATGCAACTAACAGGGCACACGGAAGTTGCCAATCACAAGTCCTATTTAATTGTGCTGCTGCGTGTTTCGGCCAAAGCTGCCACCTTCAAGGAAAGTATTTATTATGTACTCGCGTTCTCATTTTCTGTGAAATAAATATAAAGCATTTTTTTTAAAGAATACGCGTGTGTGTTTAGTGGACACTGAGAATTGTGTAATTTCCCCCACCCCCCCGCAAAAAAATCTTAAACCCGCTTATTCAAGGACCTTATATAAACGGAGCGCACTACAATAACACTTGCAATTATTATGCGTACCATGTAGCACAGTCCTTCTTGAGAAGCTAATTATTCCTCAGCTAGTCAAGAAATTCAACCCATTTTACCACGTTCGCAAGCGCCCGTCATCTGCACGTATCTTGTGCCAGATCAACCCAGTCCATGCTTCATCCAATTTCTTAAAGATCCGTTTTAATATTACCCTATTTACGTGTAGGTCTTCCAAGTGATCTCTTCTCCTCGAGTTTCTCACCAAAACCATGTATTCACTTCTCCTACCCTCATACTTGTCAAAATCGGCGCCCACTTCATTGTAGAATTATTACATAGATGTGAATCCTTTAACCTTTTGGAGCCAGAATTTTACATTTAAATTTAACACACCCTGTAGGTAAAATGCGAATAATACAGGAACCAAACAAGGTAGCATTATGAAATAAACGGCATTTTGAAGAGAAAAAAACGGAGATTATG
>JGI20166J26741_11762029_pt1 | contig 10425 bp, 8 predicted proteins | sample TergutCu122P5_FD_26741 | JGI IMG/M metagenome (IMG submission 26741) | reverse complement strand
CCCCCCATGGTTCTTATTCATTCTCAGTGCCCTTCGTCATCTTGCCTGACCTGTTTAGTTGTTATTTATATATAACCTAGCTGATTTGAAAACCTTGACTTATGTAACATTGTAATAGTTGGCTTATCATGTGACAGGAGGTCTTGGTGCTGCAGTAGTGAAGGAGCACTTCTCTTGCACACAATGGATGTGGTGATTCCAAGACTGAAAGATGAAAAGCTTGCTCTAATGAGGGACAAACTGAAGCAAGGCCTGGAACAAGCATTTTTCTGCTTATATGCACATCCTAATAAGAAAACAAAGGTAATAATATTTAGTAGCAGCTACCAATTCCATAGAAACTTTGAAATTCCCTGCATTATCTGTAAGAATAACCTAAATTATGTCAGTTTTGTATTGGGCATTGTCCAATTTCTGAGGTATATTTGGATGCAGGCCTGTGCCTGTCACACGTTCTCTCCACTCCCACTTTCATTTGATTGGCTGTCATATTCACTGATTTTTCTTTAATGTTTAGTAGTATAATTGGGAAGTACCATTGAATGCTAAGGCTAGTGAACTAACCACCCAATCACCATGGTAGCACAGAATTGGTTGTTAGAAATGTAAATACGTTATTTGACATCTCTTAATTTAGGGAGACAGACATATGAAACTCACATCTGCATGGCAGATCGATAGACTGGTCTGTTTTGATGATTTACTGTCCCCATCATTTTCCTAGTGATGCTGTTTTCTTCTTTGTGGATGATTTCTGCTTTATCCCATGGTGTGTAGTGGTCCTCATTCCATGGCTTTAGTGCTATTTTGGACTACTTTTTTTTTGGGGGGGGGGCATGGGGGGTGGGGCATTTGTCTTTAGTGATTCAGGTTTGAAATAGTTTTTCTGCCAGTACAGTGTATTCTCTTCTCCATGACTTAGTGAAAGTGAAGTATTGTGTGTCATTAATTTTGTATTCAACAGTATCACACCACAGACACAGCACTAGTGACACAACTTATGTTGGTAAAAATATACATAAAGTTTTGTGCTGACAGAGGAAGAAACATTTCTAGTGTGTGCAATTTTAAAGAAACTGTCTTCTTCTGAAGAGCTACAAAAAGTGGATTGTGTTAAGACAAAGGGGTTATTGTTCAGGCTTGTGACGCAGTCAGTATATATGCAGTATTATGAATTTGTACCAGTGCATAGATGTCAGTTTGACAAAAACATTTTCTAATATTCATGCCTCCTGTAAAGAAACATAATATGCAGAAGTAAGTTACAAACATGGATGTACTATGTAGATTTGCTTTTAAATTTTATGAAGAAGGAGAATTGCCCATGGCAAAGAAATTTGCTCTTCAGCTGAGAGACAAAGAAATGATAGCTGTTGTATGTCATCAATGTACAAAATTCTGGAAAGCATCGAGTTCAAATACTGCAAAACCAGTGATGAATGCACATTTCTCATGCAAAGAAATGGGCGTATGGCACCTTAGAGTAAGTACCTTAGCACATGTCACAGCCCTACAATTTCAGGAGTTGATTATTCTCTTTAGACAAAACATGGCTTAATAATTTAAATAGGTTTTACTGTCATCATGAAGTATGGACTGTTGAAGATGCATTTCAGATTCTTGTGTCCATAGTATGTATAGTTCTAGGCAATGGTAAGTTATGTTCTCATATTGTAAATAAATGTAGTGTAGTGCCATTATATATTCATCATACACATCATTCCTCAAGCTTCTGTTATTTAATCATCCTAGTGCTGGTTGGTCAATCTGTTAGCCTCTGGTACTATTGCTCTTTATGGTATCAATTGAAGTATCAGCCACCACTGTAGTGCATTAAGCTTTCTTCTCATCTATGAGATGCTAGCAACAGTACATAAATGAGTAGCATGACTTTTACGAGCTACATATTTTGATATTTCTCTGTTTTGAAAGGTAATCATTTTTGAGCATGTTGTACTGATATGGTCTGAAATCAAGAGGGTTAAATGAGGAAGTCAGATCTCCTTCTTTTGAACCCATGTATTGTAGTGCAGCTCAAAAAAATGAATGGAATAATCTTTCCCAGGTGTTGTGAATTAATACAGGAATAGACATTCAGAATTGAGTACACATTAGGCTAATAAATGAAATAAAAAATGAAATACATTAAACTTATCCTTTAATTTTTTTATATAATAAGATAGAATAAAGTTGTGAGATGTAGATGACTTTGTAACTTTATAACATTTCTTTTTGCCATTATAAATATGAGGTTTGAAGTCACTTTGATGTCTTATTAGTTTTGGTGTGTGTGTGTGTTTGGGTAAATAGGCTCGCTATCTTCAAGATCATGGAGTTCCACAGATCCCATTGACATGGGAGCGAGGCATGCAGTTATATCAATTCTACTTACCTGACGACCTGCCGGAATTTGATTCCTATCGTGTCACTAGCATTTCAGCCGATGTAGAATGTTTGCTGAGAAGGATTGCTGCTTTGGTACCACCTCATTATAAACCAGGTGATACATTCAATATTTGTACTTTGTTTTTTAAAAAAAAAAATCATGTAAGAAACTATATGCTCTTTGTTACTCTGAGTAGATTTACTGTTGCAGCCACTTGGTTGGTGTTGATGAAACACAGTAGTAATGGTGTGCTATTGGCTCTGAATGTGAAACTATATTTTTTAATCCCTTATTTTTGTTACCAACATTGCATTCATGCAAATATTTCACATGGAAGAAGTATTAGTTCCATTCATTGTAGCACCTGAAATGTTGTACAAGGGGCCCTCATTACCTGTGGTTAATTGGGACTGTAAAAGTGCCACTTAAAGCAACTCCCCTTATAAGTGGAGCATTTTCACCTGTCAGAAATAACATAAGGGCACGTTAATGAGGACCAGGTTGTTGCATTATATGCAGTACCTTTTATAAATGAACATTAACTAAATGTGTTAATTAAATCTGCATTATTGCTCATTGCTGCCACCTCATCATGTTAAAAGCCAATTTAATTGCACTGCGGAGCTAAATTGAAACATCTATCCATGTTTTCTGAAGGGGACTGTGTATGTGTGTTTGTGTGTGTGGGAGGAGAAGCAATAAACACTGGAGAATAGCAGTTGCAGGAAAGTTTTAAAGACATCACATTTTTGAGGAGCACAATAAATGAGCGATACTTGTGGGAAACAATACATTAGGAGAGAGGTTTCACTTTATTTGGAAATGACTGAAAGGATGGTCTCCATTTGCATTTTCTCACCTTAAGAGCCATAAGTGAACATACTTTTCTATCTAGAGATCAGTATGTCAGGCAGTGACATATGATTGTAACATGAATGTTAAATACAGTGCATTATAAATTTCAAAATGACAAACATTGAATTCTTCTTTAACATTTTACTGTTTACAGGTGACTTTTGACAGTTATCATGAATGTATAGGTGATTACTGACATGTTGGCTGCACCAAAAACTTGTCAGTAACTGATTATTCAAATAGCAGCTTATCATTACTGTTGTTATCAACATTTCATGTGTATCCACCTCTTGGAGTCATTTTTGAATTCTATGTTATTCATACCATTCATTTTCTTACATTCAATGTATTAACCAACAAAATGCACTAAGTAAAATACAATAGAACACAAATTATAAAACACACTTTATGTTAAGAGCCAACTCCTACATGTTTCAGCACCAAGGTGCCATCCTCAGGGAGTTTAATAACAACACAGGATCTTAATTCCAACACATACTTTAGGTGCTAGTCCCCCTCACTTTTGTCATTAAAATTAAAAATGAAAGATTTTAAAATTTTAAAATTCTAGATTACATGGGTTAACAAGCATAAGTCCTTATTGCTGTAATAACAACAACATACAGCAGTGATCCCCTTCTGGTACAAGTTCAAAATGTCTAATTTAGAAATAGGAGGCAACTGCAAAACATCAATAGACAATATACCAGAGTGATAGCTCTCCAAGGAAGAATTATTATAAACTGATTGGAAGTGTTTTACAAATACTTCAGCTACCTCATCAGGTTTAACTACACTGGTACCGTTTAAATCAGGATAAATAATATACATATTATGTCTCCTAAAATAGGGCACATACTTCCAAAATTTGGTAGGTTGAGTGTTTAAATTATCATATAGACTGTTGTAACAGTTAAGTTTTTCAGACTTTAATGTACTTTTAACAAGCTTCCAGTAGTGGGAAAATTTACTATAATAATGAAAATAATAATACTTGCTTTTACTTTTCTTTTATCATTTATGAAAATAACTATTTTTCCAAATATGTAAATCTGTGTGTGAGAACACCAGTGAGGGAATCTGCACTTTCTAATACAACTCCTGGGAATTGCTAAATCCGTAGATTGAAGAATAACACTGGTAAAACTGTCTACTGCAGCATCGACTGTGTTATTACTATACACATATGACCAGTTATAATAAGAAAGAAAACTGAATAACAAGCTATAGTCTCCTAATGCATATTTACAGTATGATTGCTCATAATGTAAAATAGAATTATGTAAATCCAAAGGAGTTTCAGTGGCATTCGGCAGATGGCATAGATCGGGCTGGAACACCTACGTCAGCAAAGAATGTGCTTACATGATTGAAGTTAGTAAAAACTAAGTCAAGAAAATTATCTGTCTCCATGCACTGTGTTAAGACCGAAGACCCAGGAGGCAAGTGGAGGTGTAAATTGCATCACCCTTTAATTTTGAATAAAAATAACATTTTGACAGAGGCAAATCTCTCTCCCAATCAGAAGCAGGGGCAGTGAAATCCGCAATCAAGAGAACACTGTTATGTTTAGTATCAAGGTTTTCTCCGAAGAACAAAAATATTTATAAATAATGGCCAGTTTGGTATTGTGTGTGTGTGTGTGTGTGTGTGTGCACGCGCGTGTGCGTGCGTGGGTGTGTAATATTGATTACCAGAAATTTTGACCCAGATACATTTGTCGTAAAACTATAGATCATACCCATGAAAATGGCTATTAGAACACCACCACCCCAATAATAATAATAGTAATAATAATAATATGTTTTGTGTTACTTGAAGCGCATTTAGTGGAGAAGGTGATGGCATACATTGATGGGACCAGTCCGTCTTTCCCTGTGTTAGATGCTCGCAATCAGTTGCCTCGCTTAATGTCAGCCATTTACTACCTCTTGGCTGACTATTATTTCAAAGTCAATGAATGGGTGAGTAATTGAATATGAAATGATGTTTTTTCACTATTATCTTACACAGAATTCTAAAAGGGTATCATTTTACACTTTCACTTTGTTGTTAATTAAAAAATCTGGGGATATCTGTGATAGATACTCCTTGATAGCAGAGTACAAAAGTACTTGAGGTAGGAGCAAAGAAAAGACCGTTATTCAGTCAACACCTGCCATGAAATCCTGAGCACTCAAATCTTTACATATGTTTCGACAGCTGTTGTTGATTGTTGAGTATAAGAGTTTAGAAATGTTTGCATATTATCTGTTTTATTTAATTATGTGTAAAACCATACAATTTCTGGAAAATATGCATTTGGTATAAAATGTGTTTCATTCTTCCCTACAATTTTTATTCAGAACGTCTCTTTACTCCAATAAATATCTAGTGAGTTATGTTTGAAATGTACACAAACATGTCACCTTTGTGTAAAATGGTCATAAGTTGTGTGTGAATGTGGCTAGGAGTTGTCCGCTAAAATGAATGAATTCCCAGGATTCAAAGGCTGTGAAATGTCCACTGTAAGGATCCCATGTGGAGTGAAGATGATACCGGTGATTAAAGTGTAGTAATTGTAAATAGCTGACTAACTTCTTGGAGTACAGTGCTGCTTGAAAAGCTGATAGTTATTATAGTCAAGAAATTCCCACCATTTTATGGAACCTGAAGCTTCATTATTGTGTCTATAAGAGCCTTCCACTTATCCCTTTCATGAGCCAGATGACTGGAGTCCATGCCATTTCATACAAAAAATAAGTACCTTTAACTTATGTGTTGTTACTGGGTATTTTCATGTCTTCCCATATATTTAGGGACTTTATCTGTAATAGCTGGTTGGTAAGACTTCAGATAGGATATTAACCTTTAGTGTGTGACCTGTAATATGCCAGGTTTCTGCTGCCAGCCAAAGAACTGTCAGTGGGACATTGTTTTTCCTTTTGGGTGGAGAGGGTATACCTTTAATGGAACAACATTCTGTTCATCTGTTAAAATTTAATATAAGCTGGTAAGTAACACAACATATGAACATACTCCAAACTGGGTACGTATGTGCCAGCATTGTCCTGTGGTACCATTTAGGGATGTTACAACAGAGAAGCTCTATTTCTGTCTTTATCACTCCCCATCATCTTCAGTTACTGTGTTTGCTGTCAAGAATGTAGAATCTCTTTCTTAGTGTTTTTCTGCCTTTCCTCTTTCAGTTATGAATTAAGTGATTTAATACAATAGAGAAAGTGATTCCACCTATTAGTGTAAGTAGAAATACATTAATGTAAGAATTTCAAGTGATCTGAGTGACGGTGTTGTAATTTTCACTCCTATCATCATCATCTGATTATTAACTATCACATAATTACATGCAAACACAATAGATAGAAGGTTAAAGTATGGATTGTATGTTGCAGGGCAAGGCAATTAGACACTACTTGCTAGATGTGTGTGTCAATCCTGTTCGCCTTGACTCCTGGGCAGGAATGGCCCTAGCACGCGGCAGTCAGTTGGAAACCAAACTTAATTCTGTAAGCAGATAGATGTAGATCACATTTACATAAATTATATGTATGTAAATTTCATATCATTTTTGGCGTAGTTTTCTTTCTAAGAAGGAAAAAAAATAGGTTTGTATATTAACATTACAGGATAACCCCCACGTGTCAGTTTTGTAACCAGTTGATTGATTTTAACAAAATTTGATGTTAATATAGAGGCAGTCTTCTTTTTAATTTCATACAGTCAGTAATAACAGCATGGTGGACTCATGAATGTCTTATGTGGAAAAAGTGCTAGTGCCACTTACTTAAAGTTCTGTGTTGATATATCTTAGAAAAATATTAAAATATTGTTATGTTACTGTTCCTGTAGAATGCAAAATGATGAAGGTGGCAGCTGTGCAAGTATACTTTTAGCTTTTAATTTTATAGTGATAACTGATAAACCATTGGAGCTATAACTGTGGAACTTGGTGTGACAGTAGGTCATAACCTTGCCTGTACATTGCATATAAGAAACTGTGTGTGTGCATCAACAGTAACAAACTGATAAAAGTATGTTACTTTGAGGTTTTTCTGACTTATTCCATGTATACAGAATTGGTACTCAAATAATCAGTACGTCTGTCAAAACTACATTTGTAATGTCTTTGAAAAATATGCACATACATAAAATCTGACAAATATTTTACTTGTAGCATAGCAGTCATGCAGATGTTGTTTGATATAACACGAAATGTCACCCAGCCATTGATAGAGAAATTGTCTTGTTGTACTCTGATTGGTCAAAAAACTACTATTTCATGTACAGCTACCTGTCTTTGTTGTATGTATTTTTTAATCCCTTCTCTTTAAATTGGTTGGTGATCCAAAATTTAGTATAAAATATTGACTCTGTAAATGAGTCTTGTTGTCCTTCTCATTGCAGATGTAATGGATTAGTTACTGAATTACTGGATGCCCATTTGAAGTCTCATGTTAATATGTGGTGTTGTTACATAATGCCTGGACTGAATTTGTCTCTCCATAACAACAACACTTACCTTCTAATCAATGTTGTTCCTTTCAGAGTAGTCTCATTATGAATTTATACTGCAAGCCCAGGAATCATGTCACCATGCCAAGCATTTCTTGAAGTATGATGCTTGAAACTCAGCAATTGCATGCCATGACGTTGCTTGAATTATGTGATGGCATTATCCCTTGTCCTCTTAAGGCCATCTTGAGTTTTGGGAAAAGAAAATCATTTTGTTTTTGGCCATATATTTACACACAGACAAAGCAGAGCAATCAGGTTTGTTGTCATTGTGGAGAAACCATTCTTCTGAGTTTCATTTCTTGGGTCAGTTTGCTGCACATTTTGTACAGATACTGTAATTTATTTGTGTTGTGTTGTCAGTTCACAGTTTTTACTTGTGGTTCAAATTTGTAATGCACAAGTCCTTAAATGTTATAAAAAACAATTAGCATGATCACACTAGAGGGAACTTGTTTCCCCCTCCCCACCCCTTTTTTCTTCCCCCAGTGGAGATGGTGGGTTCTTCAATGAGAAAACTTGCTGGGTATCTCAGTCAAATGGCCTTTCATCAGCTCATGATACGGGTTGAGAAGGCTCTTGACCAGCAGGAGATAGCCCTAGGCGTCTTCCTCAATATAGAAGGTGCGTTTAATAACACCCCTTATGACTCCATGTGTGCGACACTTGTCAGACATGGAGTGGATCATACCATCGTATGATGGATTAGAGCTACCCTGGAAGGTCAGCGGGTCACGGCGACACTTGGTGGACTTTCCAGGAGTGTCGCGGTGTCCAGAGGATGCCCGCAGGGAGGTGTGCTGTCACCTCTCCTGTGGTGCCTTGTTGTCAGTGAATTGTTAACAAGGCTCAGTGTGGGAGGTGTTTATGCACAAGGATATGCGGATGATATTTGTCTCCTAGCGGTGGGAAAATTCCAAAATACGGTATCAGGTCTAATTCAGTGGGCCCTTTACATCGTCGAAACGTGGTGTGACAAGCTCATTTTGTCGGTTAATCCCGACAAAACTTGGCTTATCGCTTTCACGAGAAGAAGGAAACTTCCAGGCTTCTTTGAACCTTGATTTGGAACGACCTTACAATGCTCCATGTCAGTCAAATATCTGGGAGTGATCCTGGATTCACGGCTGACCTGGAATAAACACTTGGAGGTTAAGGTGAGGAAGGCTGAAAATTCGTTGTGGGCCTGCAGGAGGGCCTGTGGCAGGGCATGGGGCCCTGGGACCCAGGGTGGTTCATTGGCTCTACTTCTCTGTCATCAGGCCTTCCGTCACCTTTGCATCCTTGGTATGGTAACCTGGTTGTCAGACAGCCAGTGCCAATAAGAAACTAAGCAGGATACAAAGATTGGCATGCTTAGGGATAACAGGGGCAATGCACACTACTACCACTATTGCTTTGGAGGTGCTCATCTGCCTCCCCCCACTGGAGTTAGTAGTGTAGAGTGAGGTGAGGTTGGCTGCGCACCATCTCTAGAGTTTGGGATGTTCGTATCTACATCCCAACAGAGGACATAGTATTTTGATGTGGCTCCAATAGTCTTATCCCATTTTTAGCATGGGGATTGACGTTATGAGGCCAGCATTTAATCTTGACTCCAAATATAAGGTTACTATGCTGACTAGGGAAGATTGGACCAAATGCACGGGTGCTCCTCTTGGAGTCAAAGGCCTCATCTGGTTTACAGATAGGTCCAAGATGAGGGAGGGAACCGGGGCTGGAGTCTATGGGCAATATGTAGAAAGAAGGCTCAGCTTTTCCCTGGGTAGATGTACAACAGTTTTCAGGCCAAGATATATGCTATCCTGGCCTGCATTCACGTAATTCAACTTCAGAATAGACCGGAGAAATACGTGAGTATATGCTCCGATAGTCAGGCGGCACTGAAAGCACTTCAGGCTGTCAGAAAAATGTCTCCTTTGGTCTACCAGTATCAAAAGGCGTTGAATGACATCTCTACCCAATATGTAGTGGGCTTTATTGGGTCTCTGGACATGGAGTAGGGGGTAATGAGATCACCAATGAGCTCGCAAGGGGCAGCTCTGTTCTGGGATTTCTTAGACCTGAGCCAGCCCTGGGAGTCTCTAGACGAGATATACAGAAAAGGCTCAGTGGGCTAATTAACCAGCATTGGGCAAGATGGTGTAACCTTGGTTGCACCCAAAGACAGGCTCGAGAATTAATCTGGGGGCCCAGTCTGGGTGCCAAGGCTAAATTTTTGTCCTTTAATAGGACTCAGTCCAGGGCTGTAATTGGCCTTCTTACTGGACATAACACCCTGAAGAGACATCTTCACCTACTAGGGGTGCTGGACAGTCCATTGTGTATGGGGTGTGGAGTAAAAGAGGAAACCTCGGCTCACATTCCTTGTGAATGTGAGGCTTTGGCCTCACTCAGACATGTGCATCTGGGCTCCTTTTACTGCAGCTGGAGGATGTTAAGAGTATAAGGTTGGGGTCCATCTGGAACTTTAGTAGAGACACAGGATTCCCGTGATTTGACATGGGGCAAAAACGACCCATTAAAAAGGAGCCTAGGTGCATCGGGACCGTGAGGACCAGAACCCAAGTGCAATCTATCTATCTATCTATCTATCTATCTATCTATCTATCTATCTATCTATCTATCTATCTATCTATCTATCTATCTATCTATCTATCTATCTGTCTGTC
>JGI20166J26741_11761807_pt1:2500-10429 | contig 10429 bp, 6 predicted proteins | sample TergutCu122P5_FD_26741 | JGI IMG/M metagenome (IMG submission 26741) | reverse complement strand
TCTACCCGCAAAAGTTGGCACTAACTTCGCCGACCGGCGGCGGCCGCTCTGTCGGTATAGTTCGCTCGCGGACTAAGGCCACGGAGTTTAGTTTTAGAACACTGCTCACAATTCCGGTGAATTCGTGGCTTCGGAGAACACAAAGAAGAAACAGTTTAAATAAACGGCTTTATTTGAAAGCGGTCTGTTTGTGGCAGTTTTGTAAAAGTGGCCATGTACCTCCCGTAAGCTTTGCATGAGGGCCCAAAATTCTCAGCTAGGGCCCTGGGGCCCACCCAGCCTCCTACAAAATAGGTACCGTTCTCTTTCCCGGGGGTAAAGGGGCCGGGGCGTGGCTTTGACCACCCACCTCCCATCTAGGGCCGAGGTTAAAGAAAGAGTAGAGATATACCTCTACTCCCCCTCTGGGTCTTTGTTACAGATTGAACTTTACCTGTACCTTGCGCCGCTGCACAGAAATGCTGCAGTCTGTCAGTGACAGTTAATGAAACAGCAGCTTCGGTTTTCTTCTTCATGTCTTTGATGTCGGTCACCGAATTGTGGCTGAAACCTTCTTTTCCGTAGCCTACCGTAGAAAAAAAAAATCACAGGGTATATCCGGTGATCCGGGTGTAGATCGAGATCACTGAGGCAGACCAGAATCCATTGTTATGGTGTGTAAAGGGACATATGGGCTTGGAACATGACTTTGAATTTGTCGAACAATTTCTCGTAGTGAGTTTTCCTCCCAAGTTTTCTTTAATCAACGGGCTATTCTTTCATTCAGTGAATTCACAAGGACATTCATCCGCCATTCATTATTTACTGTTTTAGTACTTTAACGGTGTTCATGTTGACAGCTATGAATGGCGGCAACTGTGATACCACGTCAGTATACATTTTTACTATGATGTGGAATGCGAATAGGGTAACAATAAAGGCGAGAGATTGAAGTGTTTTATTTAATGACACTGGCAGTTGCAAATGTTGAATAGCGTCGGTGCTAGTTGAGTAAAATGCGAGCAGAAAGCTGTGTCATTCGGAGCGAACGTAGTATAGTGGACACGTAAGTTACGAAGCCGACGACAGAGCAACCGGGGCAGGAGGAAGTAGGACGAGAAATGGCCGATAGATGGCAGAAGGAGGAAAAAGATTTGTTGGTTGAAGTTCACATCCGATCCCGGAATCATGCGGTCTGCAATTGGACACGCTAATCACTAGACCACACGGCGCACTTATGACTCTTCTCTGGAAGTTCCCGTTGTAGGCAGACCGGATCTCCGAATCTTGCTATTGGTAACTCAGATCATTGGTAGTGAGACACGCTAAGAATTGTACCACGCCGCTGCACAAAGGATGAAACACTTGAGGTGCTTATGTGTAAGCGACTGAAGCTCATGACATTGGGAGTGGTGGGGCAGGTTGATTAGTAATCGTAAGTAACAGGCCTTAGTGCACGCAAAAGACGACACGCGTAATTTCTATCAGCTGAAATCGCGGGGTGCTGAGTTTTGCGTTCGAAAATCTATTGTACAAGTTTGTAATTGCAAAATATGGCATCAAGGTTTGAAGCTGTTTTAAAGAAGACCAGGAGGAGTCAGCGCCATTTGGTCGAAGTCCGTAGGACGAAAAGGCATGGCCGCCAGAATGTTCTTTGTGTACCTCTTTGAAGAAAACGATGCGGCACTGAAATTTCTCCAGGAGGCTGGATTGCTTAGGAACATCTTGCTGTGCCCATTGTATGGGCGGAACATGAAATTGGGAAAGAATGGGTAGACCATTCATACACGCTGTTGGAGGTGGAACAACGGCAGCAGTTCTGACCGCTGCACGGGATCTCGAAATGTGAGACACAGCTTGTGGTGCACGAGAAGTAAGCTCACACTAGGACAGGTGATGTTGCTTGCATACGGCATAATCGCCAAAGTACCATCCCAAAGTATAGAAAGGGAGTATGAACTGAAATCGCACCCTTGGCATGACTGGTTTCAGTTTTGCACTTTAGTTACATTGGACTATGTGGAAACGATGTCTTAGAAGACTGGGAGTTAGGGGAAAAGAGAAAAAAGTTGAAAAAAAAAAGTACAGCCGAGACATTATGTTTGAGGACAATGGGTATTTGGTGGTATTGAAAGGGGAAGCAGTAGGACCCTCCTGGTGCACAGAAAAAAACTTGTCAATGTCACTCTTCATCACAAATCCACATTGACTCACCTTAGATCGAACCTGGGCCTCTGCGGTGCACAAATAAATGCTTATATTAGAACATTCACACGTAAACTTCCATTCTATTAGACATTTAATACTCTTTCAGTGTGCTGGTGAATAAATTTTTGCCACCAGTTTGCTGCTTGAAGGGAAATTACCTTTTGTGCTACTCTACACCAGTTTTTCAATGTTTAATGTAATATTTACTTGCAATGTTTTCAGTCTCCAATATACATATACAGGACCTTGTTATGTTAAAACTAACCCATGTTACTTTCATCAAAAATTGGGTATCACATTTGAGAATTAAATGTGAAATAATATATTTAAGTCCTCAAATGTCTGTTTCTTGGGCATCTGGTCTACAAACCAAACTTGAGCTCAGAACCTTCCACGTAAGAAGTAAACTTAATAACCGCTGTACTTCATTGCTTAGGTTATGTAATTAAGTGTCATGACTTTTATTTATTTTGTTTCTATGAGATTTGTGGGTTTTGGGGCAGTGAGTAAAAAGTTTGCTGCCATCTGGAATGTGACACCATGGAGCCTGCTGGATATTTACTGGTAATTGAGAGGAATCTGCTGCCTCCATTATCAGAGTAGGTGTGTTCAGTGCATTAAGCCAGTGCTTTAGTGTACTTTGTGGGACAGTGAATGTCACCACATAATCTTGTAATTGTTGCTGTGTTTCAGAGCAAGGATTTTGTATGTGGACTCATCATTCTATCTTGAAGATGTTCCATTTGTTTTTATGGTCAGTAATTTGCTTAGTAAAGTGTTTCAGAAGTTGAAAATTGGTGAAAATCTACCTCTTGTCTTTGTTTAGCTCAAAGATTCCTATGCATAAAAGTGTAATTATTAATATTCTTATTTTTCAGTTTCTGGGCCACTTGGTTTGAATTAGGGTGTCCAGCTGATTCAGTAGTAAAGACCCATGCATTTATGGGTTTTGTGTCCAGAGAAAAGTGGACGCAGACTTTATGTGAAGTTGTTTTAGCCTTTTATTATGCCTCAGCATACAATTTATGTATCTGCAGATGCTGTGGCTACCATTGTGGTTCACAGCTGACCTATAAATGTGTTGGTGGGTATCCTGGCAACTGGGTATCAGAATCTATCTTAGCCATGCCTGAAGTTTTGGGTATTACCCATTGTCACAGGCTGAAGAACATGTATACCATTTTGGTTGCAGCATCTGCCATCATCTTCAGATGGAATGGAAGGGAAGATCCTATCACGGTAGACCTACCAGTGAGAGTCTGAAGCCAATGTGGTGCTCCATCTTGCCTGGTTGGCAGAGGCCAGGCAGATAATTTTTTTTTTTTGACATTTAAAACTATGAATTTCTGGAATGTGCTGCCTTGTAGTCTGGTAGATGGGTATATCCTTACCACGGCCAGTGGTTATCTGGTGTAATAGTGTGCTGTAATCCATGCCTAATGAACAGAATGCTGAGGTCACATAACAGCATGTTCTGTTGAATACTTTCACTTCTTGCTACATAACTGCTGCCTCTGTCTTCAGGTTGCAAGTTTTGCAGGGGGTGAAACCTCAGAAGACCACAATTTCAACGCTTGCCATAAGTAAAATCTCGAATTTTCAAGTTCAGTAGCACTTTCCACATTGATTATTTACATTAATAATTTGCAATTGAATTGAGTCATTGTATTGTGTGCTTACAGGTGTGCTGTGCACAGCTGTAGGCCTTGTGATAGCAATTGTAGATGTCATTTTTCCTCATCGCTTCTCCACTATACTGGAGGTAGATTATGACACTCCTTATGATCGCCACATCATTATAGAGGAAAGTCATGACACCAGGAATAATAAAAAGAAAAATTCTGCCAACAGACTGGAGGAGCCCCCTGTTGCTGGTCTGGGGTCAAGATTGCTCAGGTAAATTTGTACTTATTTCACATGGATCCATGAAAGAGAGTAGTGTTTATCCATCACTGTACTGCTGCATTTAAGTACTAACACATATGTATATACCACTACACTGACTGCCACAAGTAACTCAGCTCATTTTCATAGATCATTCCTAGTGCTGACAGTTTCATTTGCACTGCCTTCAAAATAGGTTCCATTCTGCAGCCCCCTGCTGCCCACACCCCACAGAATGTAAGCACTTTCATGAATCAATAACTGCTGCAAATTTAACAAACACTGATTTTTTCTTTTATCAAAAAGCTATGATTTATATTTTTTGGAACTGTATATCATTAGAAAGTGAAGTTCGCAAAGAAAAGTGAAATTATTGGTGATATATGTGCAGGAAGCAATTAACAGCAAGACAATATTGTAGGTGACAGTGACAATAGTAAGGGGCATGCACTCATTGCTCCCAACACTGCATCTAACAGCAGTGCTAGTGGCTTTGTTGACATCACTGAAACCACATGGCAGTCAGCTGTTGATGCTACATGAATACAGTGGCATGTGTGGTCAGATACTAATTACAGATCAACCCCACTGCATTCTTATATGAGATAACAGGCAGAAGTGTCAAGTTAGAAGTTCGTGTATGGAGTAATTTAGGGCCGTCATTACTGATGACTTTGTACCAATTCTTTGTGTCAAAGTTAAGATGTTCTATTCTCATGAGTAAGCAGCCAGGGAGTGAAGTCAAGTACCTGTCTGCATTTAGTGTCAAGGTTAATAATGAATGGAACCAATACCCCCACTTGCCTCCTATGTGCCTTCAAAGCATGGACACAAAACCTTCATTTTCTTTCTTCTACTGCAGGAATTAAAATTACTGTTTTTTGGAATGTGATGTCATGCAGTTTGGTAGATGGATGAAAATGTTGCAGAGAAACATACCGGCTCCACTTTTAGGGCAGATGGTGGACATCTGAACACTTTGTGCGTATCCAACAGCCCACATGGCATCATATACCAGAAGACTGTAATCTTGATATTCACTCACATTAAGATCCACTGCTGTTATGTTTTTAGCTACTTTTTGTTCCACCAGTTTTCACCATTCTTACAGCTCTTCAGTCTGTGCCTGCATAACAGTCTCAGGTATGAAAAACTGATTTCCCATTGACATGAATAATAACAAGCGATATATACTGAAATACTCCTAATGCACATATTGTAAGTTTTATGTTGCAGCTTCAATATTGCAGTACATAGCATGTTGCAGGAATGACAATACCTCATGACCATCTATGCTTTTTTTTAAGTCCTGTGTTATTAACTGACACAATCTGATTGCAATCGCTGTTATTGACAAATAATTGAAGTGATATATAGAACTAAGTTCCACATACATATGGCAATTTAGCATGATGTATGGTAGTGGCATATTTTCACCATCTTTTTATGCTGTGAAGATTATGAAAAAGAAAGGCTTTTGAGACTGTCTAATTTATTTCGTGGGATGCTAATTATAATATATTTTTTCATTAAGAAACTTGCTTGAAACATACCCATAAGTGGCCAGTGTCATGACTACAATATTTACTTTGAAAGACACATGACTGTAAGCCCAGTAAGTCAGTACTCTAAGACCTTTTGTGTTCTTCTCACAGACGCCTGTCCAAACGTGAACAATTAGAGGATCGCCAGGGTGTGATAAATGAAGGGTTTGAAATGGATCCTCCAAAATCACCATGGAGGTACCCATTCTCTCGCACCATGGCAACTGGTGGTGGTGGCGTGGGTGGTAGGATACCGGGAAGAACAGGAGGAAAATCGAACAGGGCTCCTGGTAGATTTGTTGTAAGAGATTTCAACAGGAGCACATCTCAAGATTCTCAGTCCAGTACCTGTACAGGGTCAAGTGGTGCATCCAGTCTAGGGCTGTCATTCCTGCACAAGGAAACTGTGCCACCAGTACACAGTGACCCAGCTGTCACTGTGTCTAGGTCTGTATCAACACCAGACTAATCCTATTTAGAAACAAATTGTAATGCTATACTTATCCTGTCAAGGCTTGTACATGAAGTTTGCACAGTTGCTACCAACATATTACAGCATAATGAATCTGTAGACAGGAATGTTGAGAGATATTCCATCACACAGATTATGGATTGAACCTTAATCTCCTGTGTACAAGAAACATATATCTTGGATCTCAGATGGATTAGGAGGCTTTCTCTACAATCTAGACTCTCTAAGATTCATTTTGGTGAAAATGTCATAACAAATGATAGTCTGTCATCTGCTCTTACATTCGCTGTCACATCTTGATTATTATTCCAACTAAACAAAATTTAACTTTAATGCTGCACATTAAAAATTCAATTAATGAAAAGTTTATTTTGAATTTAATTGTAAATTTTTGCAAGAAGATCTTGTGTTTAAAATCTCAGTACGTTGCTGTCTAACATCCTGATCCTAAAGTTGTAGACAGCATGCAAGATTTTTGGTTCTCGTGTCAGTGTTGCTGAAGATTGAAGTCTTCTGGTATGTTACATTGTGTCGCAGGTAGCTGCTGAAATTTCAGACACACAAACACACACACATGTTGTCATGTTGACCACAATATGAACAGTAACTGCCTTGAAACCCTGGAAACTTAGACAATGCATCTCAAGGTTATTGCTAGAGATATCTGGCACAAATTTGGTGAACTGTGGAAGGAGATAATAGTAAGTGTGAGTTGAAATATATACCTTGAAGTTGGGGAATGTACTGCAGAAATATTATAAAGGGTTAGAAAGTACCTTTGCAGTCCCAGAGGTTGAAATTCTCTTGTGTAGCTCTGACACTAAGTTTGTATTTACAGTCTGCAAAACCTGACAGCAAAATGAGGCAGGTGTTACAATAGATGAGCGGATCATTGTCCTGTATGGTGGTCAGATATAGACTGACACTTCCATCCTCAAAACTTTTATTGTACAGATACAATAAACAGTGCCATAATCAGACATGGCTGTGACATGGTAGAACTGTCATAACTACCATTCAGGAGGAACCTGCAGCTGTATGTTTCTATGAAATGTTGGTAGCCACCTACCAGACTACATATTGTCATAACGTGGAAGACCACAGTCTGTGGAATTATTGTCATGAAAACTTTTGTTAGTCATAATGTACCAGGAAATAATACAAGGCACTGTAATGAAGTTATGATTAATGCACACAGACTTAGACTGCTTTTTGATATTGTCAGAAAGACCATACAAAAAATGAATAAGAAATTACATGATGTTCCGAGATGGCAGGGTGTATCTGACACATGCGAGGTGAGGGATTAGAGAAGTACTGAAGTTGCAGTGGTGAAACAACTGAGATCCATATAAACATAAATATGGGGATATGCATGTGCCAAGATACCGTAGTTGGTATAATGACTCATTACTGGATGGGAACTCTGAGGATCAAATCTCGGAGGGGGTGAGAATTTCCACACCTGCCCAGACTGGCCCGGGGCCCACCCGGCATCCTGTACAATGGGTACCAGGTCTCTTTGTTCAAGAGTAAAGCAGTTGGGGCATGGCATTGACCATTGTGCTGCAGTTACAATAAAGGTAGAACTATATGTTTACTCACCCTGTGTGCCTTTATGGCCTGTTCTAGGGTGATCTTTACTTTTATGCTTTACTTTTTATGGGGTTTTGCATTAATATATGTTGCAAACAATGTGACAGGATTTTCTGTTGGATATTATAAGAAGTCTAATGAAATTTTTCCCTATAGACATTGTTTCAGTACTTTAGCCTCTCTAAGAATGTTCATTTGCACAGTTTCCAATGAGGACAATACCTATTTACACTCTTGCAACACAAT
>JGI20166J26741_11761696_pt1 | contig 10429 bp, 5 predicted proteins | sample TergutCu122P5_FD_26741 | JGI IMG/M metagenome (IMG submission 26741) | reverse complement strand
CCATTGAAACACCTGAGCACGACTCAAGCTTTGGTCCCCGAAGCCTTGTTGAATCATTTTGAGGGTTTCCGTAGCACTTTTCCCAAGATTGGCACAAAATGTAATGCACACTCGCTGCTCCTTTCTCTGATCCATCGTAAAAATCGCCATGCGTCACGTACACGACTCCAAATAAACGCGTGTAAAATCTTCCCACGTCATCCCACCTACGTGAAACTTGGCACGCAGACTTGCTAAGCATGCTTATTCTACCATCTACCGCTGCTTGGCGCTAACACAACAGCTGTGCAGATGGCGGCACCAGTCTGGAAACTTTTGGATCAACCCTCGTATGTTGGTGATGTAGTTGTTACTTCATAACAACCCTACAATACCCCACAATTATAATTTGAACTGCAGTTATAATTTTTTATTTGTTATGGAATGATGACACAACTAACCACACAGTACCTTTGTATTCTTGTAATAATTCCATCCTTTGAAACATGTTGGTGAGAAAAGTGTGATTAAAACACAACATAAACATTGAACTGCATTTTGTTGGTCATTTTTATATTTGGGCCTGAATAATGCACGGAAGATGGAACATATTAGCATAAAAAGACTGTTCAATGAAAGGCTTCTTATTGATTGCATAAATTGTTTCTTATCTGCCACTATATCTTCAGTACATTTAGATAAAATGTTAAAAATATTTATATTTATACAGTACAAACCTTAATGATATGGTGCAAGGTTTGTCATTGGTGTACAGAGCTGTAACCTTCTTCTTGTACATACAGGGTGATTCGACTTATGGACATTACTGCAGGAGATGATGTCCTAGGTCTATTTGAACAAAAAGTTCATAGAAACATGTGTCCAGTTCTGGACAGTTACGGAGTTATGGCTGCTTGAAACTTGTAATAGAGGGTAAGGATTATTGAAATAAATGGAAAGAAATGATAAGCAAGCATAGTACAAAATAAATTTTAAGTATAAATTGAACTTTACTTCACAAAATTGCCTTCAGTTTACACTGACCTGTGTTTTAAACAGGTTTTTGAAAATGCCACTGCTGGCCAGAACACATGCTTCCACTCTGTTGTGAACAGCAGCAGTTGCAAGTTGCAGCTTCCGCTGACTGTTCCTGTTCCAGCTGGTTCAAGGTTTCATAGTGTTACTTGCCACATGCTGTTCACAGGAGGTTGTTCGTGACAATTAAAAAACACCCATAATGCATAATAATTGGGAATTAGTACCCATATTGAGGGGGCCTGGTGTAGCATAGTGGTTAAGGCACTGCGCTACAAGTCGGAAGGTCCCAGGATCGATTCCCGGTGTCGCCGGGTTTTTTCCCATGGCATCTGACAGATCCATGTGTCCTGACTCAGCCTCTAAAGGTGAGTACCAGGATATCCCTGGGGGTAAAGGCAGCCAGTGCGTAAGGCTGACAACCTACCACCTTCATGTGTCAATTGTCAAGAAATCTGGAGGCCTTTACCTCCTGGAACCCTGTGGGCCTGTTCAGGCCTGTAATGGGACAGCTTTTACCCATATTGATATTAACTTTGTTGATCATAAAGTCCTAGTAATGTCCACCAGTCATGATTCACCCTGTATGTTATGTGCCAAGTTATTAGGAGTAAAATATTCTAAATTATGTGGCAGAAAATTCATTAAGGACAATATATTTTGAACAGCTACTGGCAGTATTTTAATGCTTTGAGAATTGGTCTACATGAATTTCTGGAATTAACCCCTGTCACAATTCTCATGATTTTCTTTCACAAGTGAAAGACCGTTGTAATCTCCTTAGACATACCCCCCAGTACTATGCCACATTTCATTATGGAATGAAAGTATGCATAATAAATCATTTGGTTGTTTCAATATTGCTATAATTATACATACATCTAATTGCATAGCATGCACTGCTTTATTTTGGCAATATGTGCACAGTATGGTTTTTCCAATTCGTATGTTTATCTACTTCCAAACCAAGAAGCTTTGTATATATTACTTCCTTAATAAGTCTGTCTTTATAGCAACACTGGAATGATTTATTTTGTAAGTAATATATGTCAACTTCCATTACTTTTGTTATGTGTAAATTCAATGACAAGCCATTCACTGTAAACCATTTAATCATAAAATTCAGTACAGCTACCGATTTTATGTGCAGATCATGTAGCCTATTACTGGTGAGTAGTACACTTGTATCATCTAATTTTCAAGTGAGGCATCCCCATTGTGTTTTTCGATACTTGAAAAGGTATGGAATTTGCAGGCTAACACAACTTTTTATTGTATAAAATATCTATATCTATTTTCAGGTACGAGATCTCATACTTGAAAACAATGTCAGTTGTATAGCAAAATATCCTAAAAGTCACAACTTGAAGATGGCTAAAAACGAAAACCGAAACATGTAGCTGATGACAATTTAAATATCTTTTAGATATATATTTTATAGAATACAAAGTTGTGTTAGTCTGTTACTTCCATACACTTTTAAGTTTTGTGTCATCTACATAAGCATTGGTTTGGAATCTGTATTTTATCCCAGGTGGAAATCATTTATGTGTAGGAGGAACAACAAAGGACCCAAAATTCATCCTTGGGGGAACAACACATTTTATTATTTCTGAATTTGAAAACAATTTTCCTAAATCCTTGTGCAGTTTTTCAACTGTTTGTTTCTTCTCTGTTAAATGAGATCTAAACCAGTGTCTAGCTGTTACACATGTACCATAATAAAATAATTTTCCTAAAAGAATGTCATGATTTATACAAACACTTAGTCAAATCACAGAAAATATGTTCTATCTGTTTTCATTCATTACGAGTAGTTAGAATATAGTTTGTTAATGTAAAAACTACATTTTTGGTAGTACTGCCTTTTCTGAAGCCAAATTGGTCAGGTATCAAAACATTATTTACCTGTAAATGATGGTTCAGTCCATTAAACATAGCTCTTTATAATATTTTTGAAAATGTAGTCAATAATGAGATTGGTCTGTAATTTATTGTATTAGTTTTATTACCCTTTTTGTATATCGACTTAACAACTGAGTACTTGAGCCACTCAGGATAAGTACCAGATTACAATGAAGAATTACATATATGTCCGAATGGTTTAGTTATTATATGTACACAGATTTTTAGAATACTGCAAGAAATTCCTTCATTACCTGTGGAATTTTTGGTTTGAATGATTTTGTTATACTCATTATTTCAATTTCTGTTACAGGTATTGATTTCATTTCTACTATATGGTCTCTTTTTAATTTATTTAATAATTTAATAGCTATGTATCTGTTAGGATGTTCTGTTACTAGATTTTTACTAAGTGAGAAGAAAAATTTGTTAAAGGCATAGGCTACTTCTTTTTGATTCTGCATGTTCTTTCAAAATTTAATTGAAAAATTGTATCTAGTGCTTGTGATTTACCAATTTCTTTTTTAATTAATTTACAACTTGTCTGCACTTTATTTTAAAATTTATTTATCTAGTTATAATAGTATACTAGTGGGTGGTCATGAAATTCCCTTCTGTTTATGAAATGCATATTGTCATGACTGTATCTGCAGGAGCCCACTACTAGCCCCTACTCTGAACCAGATAAATCCATTCCACAGCCATACATCCTGATTTTAAATGATGTAGTTTAATATACCATCCATTCCAAGGAAGAACGCCAAAGCCCACCAAGGGTTATTGTGCTCATGATGATGGTCCATTCCAACATCTTCAAAAATTATCTTTTTCCTCTGGGTTTTCTGACTAAAAGTTTGTATGCATTTCTGGTCCTCGGATGCATGCTGGGTATCATGCCAACCTCATCTTTGATTTGATAACCCTTCTAACATTTGGCGATGAAAAAAAGCCATGAAACTCTTCATTTTGCACTTTTGTTAATCCTTCTTTTGCTTTCTGTCTCTATGATCCCAGTACTCAAGGCCGTTTTCTTTAATACCATCAATCTGTGGCTTTACCTCAAGGCAAGAGACGAAATTCACACCTTTCATTGACTTTTTATTATGAGTATTTTGCAGAATTCTTTATAGTTAACATGCATAGATATTGATTAGCACATACAAATTATCTGTACCTGTAGTACCCAGACAGAATGAGATTTAGAAAACTGTTTTATACTTCATGGTCTGTGTATACATATATGTATGTGAAGTGATATCGCATGTAAGAAATGCTGAATATACATACATGCTCATAAAGTGTGCATTTCTTGTATGAGAAATAGCACTGTCTTTTGATTTATACTGTGATTAGTAAAGGTAAAGGTAAAGCAGTCCTGTTACAGGCCTAGAGTGGCCCAGAGGGTTCCTGGAAGTTAAGGTTCCCAGATTTCATGACAACAGCACAGGATGGTGGTAAGGTTGTCAGCCTTACGCACCGGCTGCCTTTGCCCCCAGGAAATACACCTGGTACTCATTTCTGTTAGAGGCTGAGTCGACCTCTGGGCCATAGTGCAACCGGAAGGATTATGTCACTGAAAAATTCCAGTGACACCATCGGGAATCGAACCCCCGACCTGCCAGTTTGTAGTGTAGTACCTTAACCACTACACCACCATGCACCCCACTGAGATTAGTAGGGCATGAAATTTATAATATTTTTAATGCTCTTCTTATCTCCTAAACACCATTTGAAAAATTTTTGTAATGTGATGTATATTTACCACTGAGATTCTGAACAGTTCCTTTATTGACACACAGGAATTATTTGGACGCAACTGGATTCGCCTCTCACAGTTTATTGGCACTAAGTCGTCACATCAAGTGAAGAGTTACATACGTTCTCATCTCCGTCATTTGGGTGAAGCAAATGAAAATTGTTCGCAAGTATCATTCTCAAGAGAGTCAGGGATTTGCAGCAGTGGTGTGTTAGGCTTCACAGAATTGATTGATGATATGCAAATACCAGCTTCCATGGAGGAGGTTTGTATGGTGTTATTCAGATTATGCAGCATGCTAACAGGATTTATTACATTAATGTTGAAAGAAATATCATAATTTTTGTCTTTATAGTTGTAATACTTGAGCAGGAAAGGTATGTACTGCAGATATTATACAAAAGTGAATGTATTTTATTGATAATATTACTGACTTTATTTACCAACCCTACTTTTCTAAAGTACATTACACTTGTTACAGTCCTTATCTTCATTGTGATTCTCTGTGTTTACTTTTTTATTTCAATGTAGAAGCACTTTAATATTTTAAAGAATAATTTATGTTTTGTTTACATAGGGGTGTTGTTACTACATTGTATACATATATATAGTTGTGTAATAAGGACCAACAAGGTACCATTTTTCTCTTAATTTATTTCAATAATCATCACCTGCATGTTTCAAGTGGATTAACTATTCATCATCAGAAGGTATTTTACTGTATTTGAGCATATGGTATTTATCATGCTGAAAAAATATTAAAGTTTTGTAAAATTACTTGTATATACATTGTCACTAAGAGTATAAAACATTGTATTATATGTAAAGTTTCAGATTATATTAAAATATTTTTTTGGATAATAAAAGTATTTCAGAAAATGCAGTAGGTTCTTATGGTGTAGAAAAAATGTTGTACATACCAACTACTTTGACTAGTCACTAGCAAGATTAGAGTGGAACTGGTTTTAGGTTGTGTAGATGCTGGAGTATTGATTGGTTAGTCTGGTGGGAAGTGACATATTGTGTAGGTCATGGATCAGCTGATACATGGGATTATGTTGTCTTTGTGTTGTTCTGGAATGAGCTGTTTAAGTTGGTGGTATGATTGGATGTGTAGTTGTTCAAATGGTATTAATAGTATGGTTTCATTGATATGTTTTAGTAAGGTCATGGTGTTGTTGATGGGACCATATTCATGCTTGTTGTGTAGGATGTGTAACGCATATGCTGATTGAGGGTTGTCGCGTTTTATATATATATATGATATGTTCCTGATACCTCTGTTTAAGACTATGACTTGTCTGTCCGATGTATGACATTATGCATGTGTTGCATGTAAGTTTATAGATTCCACTTTTGTCCTGTTCTTGTGTATTGTTGATCATTTTTGGTTTTTTAAGTTGTAACATGTTGGTGTTCTTAAAGGATATTCCCTCATTTGTGTGCTTGAATAAGTTGGTGATTTTTCTTATTATTGGGTTGTAATATGTGAATGTTGTCTTTGTTTTGTTTTTGTTTCTTTCATTAAATTGATCCTGGTTGGTTTGTTTGTGTTGTATTTGAAAGTTTTGTTGTCATTGAAGTTTTTGTGGGAAGTTGTTATCTTGTGCGATTAGTTGTGTTAATTAATTAAATACTGTATGCTGCACATACAGTAAAATACCTCCTGATGATTAATAGTTAATCTATTCGAAACATGTATAGGATGATTATTGAAATAAATTAAGAGAAAAAAGTGCATCTTGTTGGCCCTTATTATGCAAATATATCACAATGCATGGTTCATAGAACGTCACATATATGTAGTGTTGGATTTTCGAAAAACTTGGCATGATTTGAATGTGTGTGATGAAAATTCCCTCTCACTAGCACAGACTTGATATCAGGCTTATAGAAATTCATTTGTGAAGAGTAAGGAATGTGCTTTAGGATCAGAGCACTGCTTAGTGACAGGTATGATAAAACCTTGTAATGCATGGAGATACATTAGGATGTATCATCACTTGAGTGTTCGCCAGTTGCCTCTTATTGTGTTTGCGTCCATACTGTGTCATATGGGGACCACACACTGGTAAGTATTAAAATGTTACATGTATTGTACCAACTGCAACCAATATTTCTTGAAATTTGGGTGAACCTTGATTTGAATTCATTATATTGTCTCTTTCCAGGTGAAGGATAATATATACCTTATTATCTGAATATAAAACTTAACTTATTCCTAATTTATCATCTGAATAGTGGGGTGTTTCCTTTTAATTGGGCACAAAATTGAACATATTGTGTATAGATATTTTTTTGAAAATTGATGATTGGGTGGGGGGGACCATCTTATTTTTATATAAATATGGTAGTTCCATAAAAATGATGGTGTATTCTGTCCTAGGCTTCATATTCATGATGATCATACTGTTTTCGTCTATGGCATAAAATTATATAAACACAAGATTTCCTCATTAATTGTCCAAGTGTTTTAATTACAATTGATACTTCAACTTGTGGACATTTTATACCTCCAGTAAAATGTTCTGGATTGTTGACAGGTTATAGCCGTTGTAAGCACAGCCAAACCAACTGTACCGCCAGTACCCAGGCGGAGTGTTGCGGCTAATTCATCTGTATTACAAGGTAGCACTGTTGTGTATAGTGGTGGATTGAAAAAGAAGTTTAATATCAACAGTGACTCAGTTAGGTAAGCATGAAAAGAATAGGATAAGACTAAAGGTTTGTTTTGAGTACTTTTTGAGGCTGAAGAGATATAAGGAATGGTAGTTACACCATTCCTAATATATCTCTTGCTCACAGTTTCCTCAAAAGAAAACACAAAATTTGAGAAGATGAAATCAGATTTTTGTATATCTAAGGGTGTGTGTGATGAAGATGTGTTAGTGAGATGACACACTTCTGATTTTTTCCATTGTCTTGTGTGTGTTAAAAACACAACATTCAAGAAGCTGACTTACAAAGAGATCACTAATTAAATCAGATCATGTACTTGTTTTCAGTATGTGTACACAATTACGAATTATTTCTTTGAATGGAAAATGAAAATGTGTTCATCTTTTTGCATTTGATTACTTTTGTATGTAGAATTGGGCCCTTATTTGGGGTTTAGAAGGGAAGTAGCACAGAAATATTTGCATAAAATTTATATTTTAATGCTCTGATAAGTAACATACTTGACTTCATATTTTATTCCAGTGAGTTCAGCTTTTTTAAAGAAACTATCATGAAATGTCCATATATATATATATATATAACTTCCTTTTGTATGCTAATGTGTATTAATTCATTGTATTATGTTTCTCTTTATTGCAGCAGAGTCAAAAATCGAAGGGGCAGACCTCGAGTAGTGTCTAGGTTGAATGCCACTAAGAGGCCTTCCAAAGCGAATCGCCGTCCACGTAGAAAACCAGGAATTAATTCTAATGTGCACGGATCAAATACTGAAACATACTGCATGGGAAAAATGAAACAGCATACTGGTGCTCACATGAAAGACTCTGAACAGAAAGACTGTTCTTCCAGCTGCCGAGTTGGTATAATGATATCAAGTGGAGAGGAGGTGGTAAGGCACATTCATTTATCACATTAAAATGATGTTGGAAGTAGATGATGATTCACTTATCATTTTAAATCAATGTATTTCACACATGAGTTCAATATGATGTTTTACCTTTTAATTCTGAAATGTGGAGAAAATCTGTATCTTCCATTTGGGTAAGTATAGAATTGTATATCGTGTGTGAATATTTCTGTTAGATTTACATACTCATTTATTATCCACTCCATATTTGAACTGCCAGTATTGATGTAACGTGTTTTGAATTACATACTTCAAACTGTAATTATTGTTACAGGTCAGAATTAAGAAAGAAAGTAGTCATGATTCAGATGATATTGAGATTGAAATCGAAGAGAGCGTGGATGATATGAATGTTCCTTGCCCATTGACAGCAAGTTCTCCATTTGTTAACAATACAGACTCAGTGGCAAGTAGAACTTCTGAGGCCTCACTGAATGAAAATAGAGTCACTGTAACTGAATTACAGAGGGACTGTTCAGATAGAATAGATATTAAAAGTTTGTCTGATGATGATATGCATGATACAAAAGTAGAATCCACAGAGAAAGAGATGTGTGGGAAAGATACTGATAGACCTAGCAAACAATGTGTAAATACCCACAGACCAGTATTAGTATCTAATGAAAATAACTTTGAACCAGACTGGAAACAGGAATCCAGTGAATTCTCAGCTCCTAGAGACTGCAGTGAGGGTAAGGAAGGTGGCAAGGGTAATTCATGTTCAGTAGCATTGAGTCATCAGGATATCCTGGAGAGTATATTCAACTTACCACCACCAACAGAGGAATTAATATTGGATGCAAAAGCCATTACAGAAGAGGAGAAAGTTATACATGCGGAGTTCTTTGAAGGAAGATCAGCAAAGACACCAAAACGCTATCTGAAAGTAAGTGTCTTAAGTTTGTCTTCTGACATTGCTCTGCAGTAGTCACTTTGAGACATTATATTCAGTAATTTATAGTGTTTGCAAATTTCAAGGACTGCACCATTGGAGACACCAATGTTTGATGTTGTGTACATAAGTTTCAAACAAGATTGTGATGTGTTTTACAGCATTAAACCTGACAGTGTTCTTCCAGTTTTAATTCATTAGGAACAAAGCATTCAAATATATCTGTCTGCATATTAGAACCAAGAAAATTTTGTAGCAAATAAAGCAGGTATACAAGCAGGAAAACCACATGTAGTAGCTATGTTGATGGACAAAAGGGATCGGTGGAGTAGTGGAACTGTTCAGTTCCCATTTTCTGTATTGACACGTGTTGTCACCATATACTCTCTCATCTTTCCATTTAAACACAAGGAAACTGTCAATACTGGTTACAGTTAACAGTTTACACTGACCGTACAATCATTACTAGTAGATTGCAGTATAATCTGTTGATGGTTAATTGAAGACCTAACCATTTTTCTTTTCAAAAATGAGTTTTCAAATGTAAGTTATGTCATGTGTATACAAACACATTCTCTAACGACTCAAATGCCTGTAAAAACATATTTTAAACCCGTTTTTATTTGTTTGTTTTGTAATTGTTACAGTAAATATTCTTGTCAGTGCCACTTATCCTCTGTATGAGGTACAGTGGTTATCACAGATTTGTTCTGAATGTTCAAGATACAAAAATTTGTGTGCCCTTTTTGCTCAATATCAGAAGTTTTGTATGTGTGAATGGCTATTATATTAAAAGAGAATACATTAAAAATAAAGTCCTGAAGCTATTCCACCAATCTGAAATGAAGTGAAGGAGGTGTTAAACATGTCTGACAAAAAGGTGGAAGAGTTCTTGATCACTGTGATTAAAATAGATCAGTTATTTTAAGTTGATGATGGAGATTATGATGACATTATTATGGATTTTAGTTCTTTTAACTGTAACAGGCAAAGACTTTTAAAGCATGATGATGATGATGATGACAACGACGACGATGGCAACAGTGACGGTGACGATGACGACAACAACCCTGGCAGGATTTCTTTGTGTAATGGTGGTTCAGTTTGCAGTTAATATGCCCAAGCATTGCAGTTTTTGGAGACTATGGTTGTTAACCCTTAGGCTACTAATGTCATATATATATATGGAGCTCCTAGTAAAGCCAGAAATGCTAACATCGTGTATATATATGGACCTACGTTTGGCAACGCTGAAACAGTCTCTTTCTATTTGCTG
>JGI20166J26741_11761363_pt1 | contig 10433 bp, 6 predicted proteins | sample TergutCu122P5_FD_26741 | JGI IMG/M metagenome (IMG submission 26741) | reverse complement strand
TGGAGGTTGTGGCTTCACTCTCTCAAGGTCGCACAGCTGCTGCGCAGTGTGGCTTGTTTACACACAAATCAGTCCCAGTCATATTTGAACCACCTTGTATATTACATACCTGCTCACTGGAAGTGTTTATTTTTTGTTCTTTGTTGACATTAGATTGTTGTTTTCAGTGCTTTGATGATACAGAGAAATTGCAGTGGGAACATATTGAAAGTGAATGGAAACAAGAAAAACAGAAAGCACTCAATGCTCTTGCTGGAACTTCTGAAGATTTCCTCAACCTCTCACTCCAGCCAGAGGTAAAGGGGAAATTTTTTATATATAGGACTCCATTTTAGGTCATTTCTAACCAGTCCATAACATATCCCATTACCATCAGTGGTACACAGATACAGGTATGTGTGAATATATGCTTCTCATCTCCTGTTCTGACTTCCAGAAAGCCACAGAAAGTTCCTCCACCATCATTTTGTTTTTTATATCAACCATGTTGGTATCAGGTGGTGAGCTCTTGGCCAGCAGAGTTTCTGCACATCATGCGTCTGGCTGAACTCCTGCCCACCTTCTGCATATTCTTAGAATTGCTATATTATGTACATGATTTAGGGCTGCTGGCAGTATGTGAGAAAAATAATCACATGTAAAGTGACATATAAACTTCTGTGTGGTTGGGTAGATGTGGTGTCTTGTGTATTACTCCTTTAATAAGCTAGAGATGTACATCATGGCTTACAAATTTTACCACAGTATTTCTTCTGTGAATACTTGAAACCACAATGTGCCTACAAATGACATGGAATTTGCGCTGTACTGCAAAGGTGTTGAAGAATGGTTTGAATTACTTTGTAGCAGATTATGCTGTTACCTCTGTAGTGACTTGCATGTTTTGTTCCACAGAGTGCCATAAACTTCTCTGGCAGTCTGCTTTAACAATGTTAGCTTGCTGTAAGAATAATTGGTGAAACTTAAAAAGGCCCATCTGTGTTGTGTCTCACATGTTTACTTTAATAACAACTGTAATAATGTTTCAAAAAAAGATATTATTTTTCCACACACTTTGTAAAATATTCAGGTACTGTAAGTTTGAAATTCCTTACAGTTTTCACTTTTAGTTGTGTGAATGACGTAAGGTACTGACAGTGTATGAAATGTATTGCGGTTTCAGCCCTCCATTATTAGTGACACAGTTAGAGTTAGAAGTCTGTTGGATAACCAAGAAATGGCATATGCAAAACAAGTGACAGACTATAACAAGATTGTGGTTCAAGGAGTCATTCGGCCATCTCTAGTGGATAAGTTTTCACAAGTTGCAGACAGCTTGAATGATAAGGTATAGTATAGCTTTGATTTATTGTTATAAATCATAATAAATGACACAAAAACTAATTTAGATCTGTTGCTTTACTCTGTACCAACCAAAGTTTTCTTGTCACTCCAGTTTCACAGATATCTCATGTGCTTCTTGCCATTTGTTACTATATTTATAATAATTCACCAACAAATGCACAGTCGTTATATTTACACTGATGATAATCCCTGTGGGATTATCCTCATTGCAAATACATCACATAATCTATTATAAAACATAACTGAATTACAACTTGTTTGTTCCTGATGTCTTGTATGTCAGGTAGAAGAACTGTGAAGTAAACTGTAGGTTGTTGTGTAGATCAGATGCATATAACAGAATTGATACACTGAAATTTAAATTCAAATAGTCAAAATTTTTAAAACTTCATACTTAAATATTTAAAATATGAAATTTAGAGTGATAGTTGCTGCCCCAAAATAGTGCTATGTACCTTGTACCTATCATTTGTTCATTTGATACATTTTGTGCAAAAAAAAAAAGTGCAGATTTTCAGTTTCTTCAGATTTATTTTAGTTTTAATTGCATACTCTTTAATGATGGTTCTGTTATGCTTAATTTATTGATTGATGCAAGTTGATTGGTTGTATAGAATCATATCTGAGTTGCTGTAAATAATGATTGCTGTTTGTATCTTCTGTGTAGAAAGTGAGTGAGTTATGGGAAATGATTCGCTATATGTCAGAAGTTCCCCCAAGAGCAACAGGTGATCCTTTAGCTACACGGGTTCTGCCACAGGTTCAAAATATCCTCGTTACTCAAGCTAGAAAATATCTGGAAGACAGGTTTGTACAGCTCCATATTCATCCTATAGTGTTTTAGGTAGTTATTACATTGTGTTCAGATGGTGCCACTGTGCACAGTTTAGAAATTTAAGGTGTTGAATTTCCCCCCCTCCCCCATTCAGTTTGTACAGTGAAATTGTTACATCCTGTGTTGCTGCTTGTGTTCTGTGATGTTCATACTCAAGGTCTGTTGGTTTACCAATGCCTGTGTTCTCATGATTGGGGCACGCAGTGGCGCAGTTGGTTGAGGCACTGTGCTACAAGCCGCGAGGTCATGGGTTCGATTCCCATTGGTGTCACTGGAATATTTCATTGACATAATCCTTCCAGCCACAATATGGCCCTGGGGTTAACTCGGCCTCTAACAGAAACGAGTACCAGGAACATTTCCAAGGGGGTACAGGCAGCCAGTGCGTAGGGCTGACAACCTTACCACCTTCATGTGCCAACTGTTTTGAAATCTGGAAGCCTCAAACTCCTGGAACCCTCAGGGCCTGAATAGTCTTGAACAGGGATTGCTGTACCCTTACCTTTGTGTTCTCGTGCTCACTGGCTGAATATAATGTATTTACCCTAATGTAAGATGGCCCTGCATGTAAAATGACTTCCCTCCACAATCTTCAGTTTTCAGGAAAATACCAGTGTAGAACATATTAATCTTTCTGCACAATTATGAGGTACCTCCCCAGATTTCAGATGATGAATTAGGTACAGATTTGTATTCAGGTCAGTATGGGAGCTTCACACTACTCCTCCCAGTCTGTTTTGTAATTGCCATACTATTTATGGATTTACTGGAATTCTACATACACTTTATTGAATGGTCCTTTTTCACAGTGCTGAATGTTGGTCAGTATCTGATTGGTATGTGTTCTAGATACAAGACATATATGACCAGTGTTGTGATGGGAAATCTCCAACAAGCTTGTCGAGGTGGTGTACCTGGAACATTTCCATTAGTTCGCAGTTATGTAGCAGTCCGAGTTCCACAAGGCCTGGTAGGTCTAGAGGATGGTGTTGTCGAAGATCAACCATTCTGGCCACTGGTTTACTATTGTCTGCGTTGTGGTGATGTAGCAGCGGCACTGTTCTGTGCCAAACAGGCTGGGTAGGGATGTAAACATTTTTATTCTTCCCAATAATATTTTGCAGAAAATTTCATGTGCTTACATGTATGTCTGAGTTCTTATTTCACTAAGCCTTAGAAAGTTCACTGCCCCAGTGTACTTCATACTCTCTGATGTGCGGCCTTTGCCATGCCTAGTACAGTAGAACACAGTAAAATGAAATGTCCTGTAGTGCTTTTAACCCCTTTGATTCCTAACATCAGGTATACTCATCACGCACTGTGATGCTCAAAATGCCAAATGTCACTTACAGATGATGGAAATTTAAGGGCCTTCCTTATGTAGCTGTTATGTAAATTCCAGCCTCCTGCTTGTCATGTCAGACATTTAATCTAGTGGCAAAGGGTTAGTATATTAAAATGTAGATTAACATATGGCATGTCAATTAAATGGTATACTGAGCATCAGCGTACTGAATGTAAAGAGTACAGTGAAGAATTATGCAGCTTGTATCTTGACCATGAAACCAGTTATCACAGCTAGGGTGTTTTCTGTGCATTTCCTCTGCAGTGTGAGATTTTCAGCATCGCATCTTGAAATGCTGCATGTCCTCTTTCTTGGAATTAATTGAATAACCTGAAACCCACTTTTAATTTTCATTTTGCAAAAATGGATTTGATCATTAAACTGAGGAAAATGTTAAATGAAGGAAATGTAAGACTGAGATGATTGACTTGGGGTCAGTGCACTTGAACATTAAATGAGGGAAAATTTTAAATCAGGCAACATGAAATGGGAGCTACTGCTGTACATGGTCATCATCTTCTATTCATATTACAGTAAAATCTCTTTCACTTAAGTGCATGGGACCAAAACTGTGAGCTTTAGATAGTGTAACTTTGATTGACTCAGTATGTCACCATGGACTTAACCGCTGAGTATTCAGTAAATTGGTGACATAATTTTGTGATGTATACACTAATTTTTTAGTAAAATATGTGGACACAGTTTCTTCAGTTGCAGATGTCTAAATTTACTGCAATTAAGTCACAGTGAATTCAGTCGATCTAAGTTAGATGTCTTTGTTAGGTTTGTACATTAAATAACCATATGTTTATGAAGTAGGTTGGCGAAAAAGAAGTAAAACCAGACTTTACTTGGATATGTATACACCTTCACAGTTGTAGCTGTGAAGTGTTTCATTGCTTTATTAACCTCCAGGTAAAGTGGAGATGGTAAGTGCTGATGTCTGTTGGGGCTTCATTTTTATCAACGTCTCAGAGGAGTGGGTGATTGCCACTAATAATTTGTTCCAAAGTCTGTTGTCGTGATGTGGTCTGATATTCTAGGGAAAATGTGACAGTTGGTTTCACTGTTGTGCACTTTAGATATTAATTAGCATGCTGTCCAGGACAGAGGAGTTTTCAGTTTAAATTACCCTAACATATACTCGTGCAGTATTGTGCATAGAGGCCAGCTTTGCGAGGTGAAGTGGGTAGTTTTCAGAGCCCTGGAGATTCTTGATTTATACAGGTTACCTTAGTATTGTTAGGGAAGTGAAGTCTTGTTTTATGATAAGTTTGGCATGTAACTCTGATGATGGTGTAAGTACAGAATTGTATGGGAAAGCTGTTGGAAAGCATTCATGTGGAAAACTAAGGAAGTGGTCAGATGGATATCATGGAAATGAGTTGCGTGATTGGAAGCTGGGATGGAACTGGCTGATATCGTCATGATTAGTAGGTTCTTTACTAATGATAGCAAAGAACTAAGTACAAACCATCAATCACAGTCTATATTTCCTCTTTGCTGTTAATTGGTAGGCTTTGGTAGTAGTGCTGTTGAACCGATAGCTTCTGTTGCTAGAGAAAATTACAGTGATATTCCATGATATGACTGCGTTTTGTAAACTTTCTTTCTTTTCTTTTTCTTTCTTTTTTTCTTTCTTTCTCCCCTGCCAGAGCTATAAAAGGTATTATTTTCATGATTTATTATATAACTCACCTTTGGTGCAAGAAATTTGTAACCTTCCACTACTCGTACTGTGACTTTGGTCCAGACATCCATGATTTCCCTGCCAGATGTTGCACAACAAATGTAACCTTTGGCAGGTGACATCACATGTTGAACATGCACCAAAGCAATATGATATCTTAATTTTACAATAAGTTCTGTAAGAAGTTGAACAGCTTCGTAATGTAATTTTCCATGATGCCCCTTTGATGTGAGAAAAGCCATTCATCCATAGATTCATTAAATAGCATTTCCTTATTATTGGTTACCATGCTTTGAGCAATGTGCCATTTCTTTTCGTTGTAGATCAGGGATGGAAGAGTTCTGTTCAGTGCTGGAAGAGCTGGTTAATAGCAAAGACAAGAAGCTGAGTTCTCGGTTAGAGACTTTGGTGAAGTTCCAGTATCGCCGACATATAAGAAATACCACTGATCCATTTAAGAAGTAAGTTCTGTAACTCAGAATTACATATGGGTGGTTTTCTCGTAACATTCACTTTTCCATAACAGACATAAGAGTGTGGGGTTAGGGATGACATATCAAATGAACAGTCCATACATAGTATATGCAAATTATTTTAGAAAATGAAAAAAGTTTACATTTATCATTGTTATACATGTTCCGGGTTTTGGTTGGAACTATGTAGCATGCAGATTGCTGTCACATGTAGATCACATCCTTGTTCATGAAAGAAAATAGGGCCTTTTAGTTTTCTGTGAAATATTTGAATTAAGTTTTGTCACATAAGAACTTTTGTTTCATTTCAGATGACATATTTCCCAACCAACACAGCTTATGATTTATGCACTTGTAGCACAGTTATTCTTTGGCTATCACTCCTTTCATTTTAAATGTTGGTCCCAGTTGCTACCGCGTGCATATCACCTGCAATAATGCAAGTGATTGAGTGTGCTGATGGAAACCATAACATAGCATAACTTAATGTATTTCTGACTGTGCATCCTGAATTGACTATACATTAATTACCAACTTGATGCACTGATTATTATTTATTCATAAAATACTTGACCATTCACCTATTTACAGAGTGACAGTACCATATGCTGCAAGTATACAACTATGTCCTCCTGAAGATGAGCACTTGATGCTTGAAACATGTGGAGGAGAATAGTATTTTATGAATAAATAATAATCAGTGCATCAAGTTGGTAATTAATGTATAGTCATAACATAGCAATTGGAAGAAAATTTTGATAACAGTGGACATGTATGAGAGTGTAGAGACACTTGAAGTACCTTCATGGAAACAAGTATCCTGAAATTTGGCATATGTCAGTTTTTCAGTTATTCATGGGCCAATATGATTATAGGTTTTAATCTGTGTTTGGAGATTGAAACGCTGGATTAAAAAGTGACCTCTACATGCATAAATGCTGCTGTACAGCATTCATGTTGATATCAACTATTTAGTGATATATTGCATTGTTCCTCTGTGTGTGTTTTGGGGCGGGGCAACACATGGCATTTACAGCATAGATGATGAGTTGTGTGATGATGTTGAGGGTGGTGGCAGCAGTGGGTACGAAGAAGAGGTGTAACAAGCAGGACATTTCAAACTTGAAATCAGGACTGTTTCATACTAAACATTTGTCAGTGATACGTTTCTTTGGACAAGAGTTACTTGCTGCCATATGTTAATATAACTTCTTCTTTTTTATTGTTTTTGTAAGCTGAATTGCAGAATGTAAAATTTCAATGTTTTTGTATTTTTGTGCTCCTGACAGATGTAATGCCATTCCTGCAACTGTCATTGTCCCACATTTTTCATTTGCTCTTCATGAGCCCCTCAGAAACAAAGGACTAAGGTTTCAATGTGTATGGGTGTGTGTTGATTTGGTAATTGACCTTTTAGTTCAATGATATCTTCATTTGTACAGAGTGTACCGAAAAATGTTAACTGTCTAAAGAAGTGTAATGAAAGCATTAAGACTTTACACTGAATAGAAAAAGAAGCCCAGTTTTGGAGAAAATGTCTCTCTTTTGTACACAGGTGAAATAGTCACATTACTTTCCGTATTGGGCTATTTCCTTGAATGTTTGCATAAACAATGCACCCGTGTTCTTAACCACACTATTTTCATAAAAATGTGTGTGAATTATGTGATCAAATACGATTGTTACAGTTTCTGATTTTGTGTTCTGTATTCATGTTCCCTTTCAGAGCTGTGTACTGTGTCATTGGATCATGCGATGTGAATGATGAACATTCAGAAGTAGCCAAAACTGCAGATGATTATTTATGGTTGAAACTTTGTCAGATTCGTGAAGAAGACAGTGCAGACACTCAGGCTACAGACAGAATGACTTTTGCTCACCTGCAGTCACTAATACTTGAGGAATATGGTAGATATCACCATAAATTTAACACACTAATGAAGAGAAAAACTCTGCCAATCAGAAAATCATGGTGTACATTATGACCAGTTTCATGTTATCAGTGCAGTGCAGTATCTAATAGCAGTTTTGGTGAACTATGCAACAACAGGAAAAATTGTAGTCAGGGACTAATGTAGTTGTGAAGGTGATCAAATTATCTATTCATGTATATGGGGATGACATATTAACGTTGTTATCCCAGTTTCTACTGTCAGGTAAATATTGATGAATAGCCTACTGACCCGGGTTTCTTCACCAACAACAAAAGTTTTAAGTACCAAAAGAAAATAAATAGACATGTGGACTGAATTCAGCCCACCACTAGATTCTCTCTCAACCTGAATTCAGGCAGTGTGAGAGTGAATTTAGTGGTGGGCTTGTGTGAACACCATAATGATACCTTGGGTTCTATGGAATGTGGGGAATTTCTTGAATATCCCTCCAGCTGTCATCTGCTCACAGGGGCCTGTTGAATGATGTTAGTAACATTTTTATGGGTTCAGTTTTTCTTTATGTGTGTATTTGCACATTTGCATGCCTCTTCTGTCTGATTTCTTGGTAAGAAAGCTATTTGTGATATATTCTATCCCTGCAGTTTAAACATGTAAACAAATGTAAGTTTTGCCTGAGTTATGAATTTTTTTGCAAATTATTAAATGTTTTGAAATTTGTTTATTTATTTATATTTTTTATTTTCACATTCAGGTGAGAGCCATTACAATGCACAAGATCAGCCTCATGTATACTTTCAAGTTCTTGTTCTAACGGGCCAATTTGAAGCAGCAATTGAATTTCTGGCTCGTATTGAAAAACTACGGGTTCATGCTGTTCACATTGCGATAGCTCTCAATGAACATCATCTGCTAGGAGTTCCATCCAATGTGCAGGCTCCTTTATGTGAGTATGTGCAAATCTTCTGGATAAAACCCTCACCTATACTGTTTCTACATTAATGAATAATAACCGAATAATCTTCCTCTTGGGGGGGGGTAATTGAAGATTTTTTGTGTTATTAATATTTGGCACAATGGAGTAGGGGATTTAAATACCCAGGAAAAAAGTGCTGGCAGCCAGATTGTAACCAGATTTGATGAGGGGATTTGTATGTTTTATGGGATGTTGATATTATTATTATTATTATTATTTATTATCACCTTTATGCAGGGTGTTTACAATTAATAAAGATCAAAAATTTACCCTGTAACATGCCATGAGAGCACAGACAGGGAGTAGAGGTATATTTCTACTCTTTCTTTAACTATGGGGGCTTGATGGTGTTGGGTGGTTAACACCATGCTTCGGCCAATTTCCCTCCGGGAATGACCCAGTACCCATTGTACAGGGGCTGAGTGGGTGTTATAGACAGTCTGAACAGGTGTTGAAAATTTCACCCCCACTAGCATTTGATCCCCAGATCATCCGTCCCATAGTGAGTTTCTATACCAACTGTGCGATACCAGGAACTAACCATGTTTCAAGGGTATATTATGTTGCTGTTAGTCTATGATTACAGTTATGGTACAGGTAATGCTATTTCTCATGATCAACATTTTGTACTTTTACATTAGAAGTTCCTGAAGTATATGCATTTTTGTAGTATGTAAGTTCTTGACAATTACATCACATGAATAATATCATTTACATTAACAAGAATTTTTTTCATCATCGCCATACTTAAAAATAATCACAATGTTTTGGAAGCTGATTGCTTCCATATTCAAGTGAGTAATCTCACTTAAAGATAGAAACAGTTTCTGAGACATTGTGATTATTGTTAAGTACAGTGTTGGTGTAATAAGTCCTTGTTAATATAAGTGATACTGTTATGAGTGCAGTGTCCATTATGGTTGTTTTCTGTAATTCCTTGCTGTCGTGTTTTCCAAGTATATTGCTCAGATATTTTCTCAGTGATTCTGAAATGATTCCAGTTTCCCTGGTTATTATTAGTATCACTTTTGATTTTACATTCCACATGCACTGCATTTCTTTTGTGAGGCCTTTGAATTTTAAAATCCTTTTGGTTTTCTTGATCACAAATCTGTCTCCTGAATTTGCAGTGTCTATTAACATGCATGTTCCTTCTTCATTATCACGCATTATGATGTCCGGTTTATTGTTAGGGATGATTCTGTCAGGTTTCGCTTGTTGATTCCATTGTATGGTTCCTTTATTTTCATGGCTTGTTTCTACTGATGTTATATGCTCTTACCTGTTCTCCTTGTCAAATTTTACCCTGATTTCCTTGCATATGGTAGCACACACTGTATCATGTCTGTGTATGTATTGTTCTGTGCCAGTACATATTGGGCATGCTGATACATTGTGATATGTTGTCTCTTCATATTGTTGACATAGTCTGCATTTTCTGTCTCTTTCTGTTTGTGATATATATATATTGCATGATATTTGGTTTGTATTATTTTTGTCGTCGTCGTCATCGCTGCTGCTGTTGTTGTTGTTGTCGTTTTCGTCTCTTGTCACAGGTCTTTTCTTCCTGGTACTTCTCTGGGACCAACGGTGATGCCCACGGGTCAGGCTTCAAGTTTCAGATTGCGGTACTTGCTGTATTACAGTGGCGCACCCAGGAATTTTGTTCGGGGGGGGTTCAACAAATTCAGTTGAGGACAGGACAGAGAGAATGAGGATCTGTGAGGGTAGCCCCCCCTAGTCAGGCGTTCTGGAGGCAGCTGTAATTTTGTACAAGTAATTTCATTTCATATAGTAAAATTTTCTTAATTTTTGGTACTTTAGACTATTTATGATGACAACCAATTTATTTGTCATTGTTAATGTAAAACAGTTGCG
>JGI20166J26741_11761252_pt1 | contig 10433 bp, 7 predicted proteins | sample TergutCu122P5_FD_26741 | JGI IMG/M metagenome (IMG submission 26741) | reverse complement strand
GGATGTCACCTTGGCGCCGGGAGAGCGCCGGGTCGTGGCCACGGGGGTGGCCATCGCCCTGCCCGAGGGCTACGCCGGTTTCGTCCATCCGCGCTCCGGCTTGGCGGCGCGGTGCGGGCTCACGATCGTCAACGCGCCGGGGACGATCGATGCCGGCTACCGCGGCCAGATCATGGTGTGCCTGCTCAACACGGATCCGGTCACCCCGATCACGTTGGCGCGCGGCGACCTGATCGCCCAACTGGTCGTCCAGCCGGTCGCCCGGGCCCGGTTCGTCGCCGTTCACGAGTTGCCCGGCTCGGTCCGGGGTGAGGGGGGCTCGGTCCGGGGTGAGGGGGGCTACGGCTCGACCGGCGGCGTGCGCGCCTGGGAAGGCCACGCGCCGGCGGCCGGCGAAACCGGGTAGTCTGAGGGCGACACCAGACGTACGTGGGGGCGACACGAGGAGGACGTGACACCGTGATCTTTGGACGCAAGGCGAAGGCCACCGACATCGTGGAACCGATCGACGAGGAGGTGCTGGAGGACCAGACCGACGACGATGAGGATGACATCGACGTCGAAGACGAGGTCGAGGAGCCGGACGACGAGGACGAGGACGACGAGGAGCCCCTCGATGAGTGGCAGGCCCTGGATGCCAGCCAGGATTGGCGCTACGACGGTCCGTTCGACATCGGCGAGGTCGACCTGGATGCCGACAACGTCGAACGTCTCGACCTCGGCACCGTGATCCTGACGCCGTTCGATGGCATGAAGATGCAGCTCCAGGTGAACCCGGCGAACAACCAGGTCCAGGCGGTGCTGATCATGCACGCCCAGTCGGCCCTCGAGGTGGCGCTGTTCGCGGCGCCCGCCTATTCGTCGATGCTCGCCGAGGTGCGCACCGACATGGCCAAGGCGACCGAGGACGCCGGCGGCACGATGCAGTTGGCCGCGGGTCCGTTCGGCACGGAGGTACGCCGCGTGCTGCCCGTGACAACGCCGGACGGGCGCGCCGGCCAGGCCGCCACGCGCACCTGGTTCGCCGAGGGCCCGAAGTGGCTGCTGCGCGGGGTCCTTATGGGCGAGGCCGCCACCCGCGAGGGGGAGGGTGGTCCCGCCGCCCTGTTGTACGAGTTCTTCTGCAACCTGGTCGTGCGCCGTGGGGACGATCCGCGCGTGCCCGGCCAACTCATCCCGATGACCGTGCCGCCGTCCCTGGTCGCGAACCAGATGCCGTCAGCAGCCGCCGACTAGGTGACACCATGACTCCGCCGGATGAGGGACGACCGGTGTTGCGCCGGGTGGGTGCCGCGTTGCGCCGGGCCCTGTCCAGCGACGAGGAACCGGCCCCAGAGGAACACCCGACGACCACCGTCGCCGGCGTGACGCCGATCGGCACCATCGTGCCCCGTCGTCGCGCGATGGTGCGCGGCACGCTGCAGACCGTCACCGTGAGCCCGCGACTGGGGACGTGCTCGCTGCAAGCCGACCTGACCGACGGCACCGGCACGGTCCGGCTGGTGTGGATGGGGCGCCGCACGATCGCGGGCATCGAGCCCAGCCGGCGCCTGGATGCGTCGGGCATGATCGCCGCCGACCACGGCGGACGTGTCATGTATAACCCGGTGTACGAGCTGTTGGCGGGGGAGTAGGGCTAGGCGAGCGGCCCGGCACCGAGCGTGACGGTCGCCGTGTGGGACGTCCCGGACCGGTCGGACCAGGTCACCGACACGTCATCGCCCGGCTGGTGGCGCGAAAGGACCGACTTCAGGTCATCGTTGGCGGCGATGGTCTTCCCGCCGAGCGCGGTGATCGTCGATCCCACCGTGAGGCCGGCCTTGTCGGCCGCCCCGCCGGGCACGATGCCGGAGATGAGGACCCCCTTCGACGTGTCGGCCGAGACCGACACCCCAAGCGCCGCGGTCCGCCCGACCGTCACGGTTGCGGACCCGTGTCCCGTCATGACCTGACGTTCCACATCCAGCACGGTCGCGATCGGGATGGCGTAGCTCTGAGACTGGTGCGCATTCGCCGATCCGGCCACGTTCATCCCGATGACCGAGTCAGACGCGTCGACCGTGGCCCCGCCTGAGTCGCCGGGCACCATGGAGGCGTCCACCTGGATCAAATTGGCCAACTGTTCCGGATGGGCACCGTTGTCGTCGGTCGCGGTGATGCTCTGGTCCAGGTCGGTGACGTGGCCGTTCGTCGTCACGAGCCGGCCCTGCCCGCCTGCGTTGCCGACGACGGTCACGGGATCGCCGATCGCAGCCGCCGCGGTACTCGTGACGACCGTGGTGAGAGCCGACGCGCCGATCAGGCGGAGCACGGCCACATCCTCCGTGGTGCTGTAGCCGAGCACATCGGCCGAGTAGGTGACGCCGGTCTGCGGCACGGTGACCGTGACGGACGTCGAGTTGGCGACGACGTGATGGTTCGTGACCACCACACCATCCGGACTCACCACCAGGCCCGTCCCAGCCGACTCCGCCGTCCCGTAGTCGATGACCGCGTCGACGAGCACGACACCGGGCACGACCGACTGCGCCGCGGCCGTCGCCGTCGAGGAGCCCGGGCCGGACCCACCGGGCCAGGTCACCGACGGGCCATGCCGCCCGCTCGGTCCGCCGTTGCCCGACGTCGCCGGGCTCGCACCTTGGCCGCTCGCGGCCCCGTTACCCGGCGTCGCCGGACTCGCACCCTGGCCGCCCGACGCACCGCCGTGCGCTGCGCCACCGAACGGCGCGGCGCTCACAGCCGGGTGGCCGACGTGCTGGATCGTTTCCGCGCCGGGGGAGACAAGGGAAAACACGGCCGCCGTCGTCGCCACTGCACACAAACCAGCCAAGAACGCCTTCAGCTTCATCCCGGACTCCCTTCCCGCACGTCCAACCCGATGTCATCCACCGTGTACCCTGCGCCCGTGAGAAAGCTGTGCGACGACTGTGACCCACCGACAAGATGGCCCTGAATCGGCCATGCGTGCCGATCCGTGGCCTCACCAGGCCATCGTAACGAACGAGTCCGGCAGCCGGTGACAAGGCGTCCTGACGAAAGCCCCTGACCCGCGGGTGAACCGGTTGAACGGTCGTGGCCCGCCGCCCACGACCCTTCAGTCGGCAGCCCGTCCCCGCCATGCCCACCGTCCCATTCTGTCAATACACCTGCAAGCCGACGGCTCGGAGGTGTATTGACATAATGGGCGTTATCGGTCACTCGTGCACGGTTCCGGTGCCCACCAGCTGACCGCGGGCCGCCCGGCGCCACGTCCGAGAGACTAGCCTTGAGATGACCGCATCGCGCGCTTCCCGGCACGCCGACCTACGCAGACGCTGGAGGGACAGCCATGGCGACCATCAAACGAGTCGGAATCCTCACGGCCGGCGGCGACAGCCCCGGCCTCAATGCGGCCATCCGCGGTTTCGGCAAGGCCGCGACGGGTCACTACGGCTGGGAGCTGATCGGCTTCCGGGACGGGGTGACGGGCCTGATCGAGAACCGCTTCATGGAGTTGACCCCGTCGGCGCTGTCGGGCATCCTCACCGTGGGCGGGACGATCCTGGGCACGAGCCGGGACAAGGTGCACAAGTTCGTCGTCGACGGGGAGACGCGCGACATGGTGCCGACGATCGTCCAGAACTACGAGGAGGACGGCCTCGACGCCCTCGTCATGCTGGGCGGCGGCGGCACGGCAAAGAATGCCAAGCGGCTGCTGGACGCCGGCCTGAACGTCATCTCACTGCCGAAGACGATCGACAACGACATCGCGTGCACCGACACGAGCTTCGGCTTCGCGACCGCGTGCGAGATTGCGACGGATGCGATCGACCGCCTGCACAGCACGGCCCACTCGCACCACCGGATCATCATCGTGGAACTGATGGGCCACCGGGCGGGCTGGCTGACGCTCGCGGCCGGTCTCGCCGGGGGCGCCGACATCATCCTGATCCCGGAGATTCCTTACAGCGTCGCCAACATCGCCGCAACGATCAAGGCCCGGACGGCACGCGGCAGCACGTTCAGCGTCGTCGCGGTCGCCGAAGGCGCCCGTGACCAGGCCGACACCGCCGACTACGAGGCCGCGCGCCTGCTGGTCGACCGGGCGGACAGCGCCGAGGCCAAGCGCGCCGCGAAGAATCACCTGGCCCACGTCGTCGACTCCCAACGCGAGCACACATTCCGGCTGGCGCGGGAGTTGGAAGCGGCGACGGGGCTCGAGTCGCGCGTGACGATCCTGGGCTACGTGCAGCGCGGCGGGACGCCATGTTCGGCCGACCGCCTGCTCGCGACGCGGCTGGGCGTGGCCGCCGCCGACATGCTCGACCAGGGCGCCTCGGGTGTGCTGGTGGCCGCGTGCGGCGACGACACGTGCCCGGTGCCGCTGGCCGACGTCGCGGGGCGGGTCAAGCTCGTACCGACGGACCACAAGTGGGTCGAGGCCGCCCGCCGCGTCGGCACGGGCTTGGGCGAGTGAGACGCGGCCTCACCGCGGCGCACCTCACGCGTTGATCATGCGGCCCAAGGCCCCATCACAGGCTTCCTTGATGGCCTCCGACAGCGTGGGGTGCGCGTGGATGTTGCGGCCCACCTCGTGCGCGGTGAGATCCCACAGCTGGGCCAGCGTCAACTCCGGGAGCAGTTCGGTCACGTCGGGTCCGATCAGGTGCGCACCGAGCAGTTCGCCGTGGGCCCCGTCGATGACCACCTTCGCGAAGCCGACCGGATCGCCGAGTCCCACCGCCTTCCCGTTCGCGGCGAACGGGAACTTGCCGACGTGCACGTCGAAGCCGGCGTCGCGCGCCTGCTGCTCGGTGTAGCCGAACGACGCGACCTGGGGCTGGCAGTACGTGGCCCGCGGCACCATGCGGTAGTCGATCGGAATCGTGGGGTGCCCAGCGATGGTTTCGGCAGCGATGACCCCCTGCGCCTCGGCCACATGGGCCAGCATCGCCTTGCCCGTGACGTCGCCGATGGCGTAAAGGCCCGGCACGTTCGTCCGCATCGCCTCGTCGACGACGATCGCACCCCGTTCGTCCAGGACGACACCGGTGGACTCCAGGCCGGTCGAGTTGGGGCGGAACCCGGTCGCACACAACAGCGTCGCGGCGCGTTTCGTGGTGGGCTCTCCCCCGCCGGCCGAGGCCAGTTCCACCGTGACCCCGTCCGGGTCCGCGCTGGTCGACACGACCTTTGTGCTTGTCAGCACCTCAATCCCCAGCTTGGCGTACCGACGGGCCAGCTCGGCGGACACCTCCGCGTCCTCGTTCGGCAGCAGGCGGTCGAGGTACTCCACGAGGCACACCTGCACCCCGTAGGCGGCCAGCAGGTAGGCGAACTCGACCCCGATCGGGCCCGCCCCCGCGATCACGATCGAGGGGGGCAGGGTGTCGGCGGTGATCAACTCCAGGAACGTGATGACACGCGGCCCACGTTCCAACCCGGGCAACAGGATGGGACTCGCCCCGGTGGCGATGATGGCCTGGTCGAAGCCGATTGCCTGCGGGGCTCCGTCCGCGCCCGGAACGGTCAGCGTCCGGGCGTCCACGAACGTCCCGGTCCCGTGGATCTCGGTGATGCCGTTCTTCTTCATCAGGTAGTGGACGCCGCGGGCCATCCGGTTGGCTACGGCTCGGCTCCGCGCGAACGACGGCGCATAGTCGTAGGTGAAGTCCCCCCGGATACCGAAGTCGGCGGCATGCCGACGCATCAGATCCACGATTTCGGCGCTGCGCAGCAGCGCCTTGGTGGGGATGCACCCCACGTTGAGGCAGACCCCACCCCACCACCGGCTCTCCACCACCGCCGTCCGCAGCCCCAACTGGGCCGCCCGGATCGCCGCGACGTACCCGCCCGGACCGGCACCCAGCACCACGACATCGACATGCGTGTCCATGGCCGCTACTCTACGTGCCGCACGCCCGCCTGCGGCTTACGGACGCAGGCTCGCCTGAGTTTTCGCGAAAGATTGTCTGAGTGGACGCCGCCGAGGTCGTGTCGTATCTCAGTCACGAGATATGTTGTCCGTCATGAGTCTGATGACCACACCGGCGAACATCGGCCGGTTGATCCGTGACGCCCGCAAGCAGCGCGGCCTGACCCAGACGCAGTTGGCCACGGAGCTGGGCACCAGTCAGAGCGCGATCCACCGCATCGAGTCCGGCAACCAGAACCTGTCGCTCGACATGATCAACCGCATCGCGGACGCCCTGGAGAGCCAGCTCATCGTGCCGACCACGCAGGGATCCCTGAACTACCGGATCGGCGGCGGGACCCAGTTGTCGGGCGAGATCCAGACGCGGTCGTCCAAGAACGGCGCGGTGGCGTTGCTGTGCGCCACCCTCCTCAACCAGGGACGCACCCAACTGCGTGGCATCGCCCGCATCGCCGAGGTCGACCGGATCTGCGAGGCGTTGGCCAGCATCGGCATGTCGATCGCCTGGGCACCCGACGGAACGAGCCTGACGATCGAGCATCCGGGCACTCTCGACCTCGATGCACTGGACGAGGATGCGGCCCGCAAGACCCGGAGCATCCTGATGTTCCTCGGTCCCCTGTCCCACACCGCGACCGACTTCGCGATCCCCTACGCGGGCGGGTGCAGCCTCGGGGCGCGCACCATCGAACCGCACCTGCAGGCGCTGCGCCACTTCGGCGTGTCGGTTGCCGCAACCGAAGGCCTCTACCACGTGCATGTGGACCGCACCGCGGTGAACACCCGTTCGATCGTGCTCACCGAGCGCGGCGACACGGTCACGGAGAACACGCTGCTGGCCGCGGCGCTCGCCCCTGGGCTCACGGTCATCCGCAACGCGAGTCCGAACTACATGGTGCAGGACCTGTGCTTCTTCCTGCAGGAGCTCGGCGTCGTCATCGAGGGGATCGGCACGACGACGCTGCGCGTCACGGGCCTCCACGAGATCAGTGCGGACGTGTCGTACACCGTGTCCGAAGACCCGATCGAGTCGATGAGCCTCATCACGGCCGCGATCGTCACGAACTCGCAGGTGACGATCACCCGATGCCCCGTGGAGTTCCTGGAGATCGAACTGTCGATTCTCGGCGAGAGCATGGGCCTGTCGTACGACATCACACCCGAGTACCGCGGGGCGAACGGGCACACCCGCCTGGTCGACCTCACGATCAAGCCGTCGGAGCTGAAGGCGCCCCGGGACAAGATTCACCCGATGCCGTTCCCCGGGCTGAACATCGACAACCTGCCGTTCTTCGCCGTGATCGCGCTCTGCGCCGCGGGAAGCACCATCATCCACGACTGGGTCTACGAGAACCGGACGATACACCTCCTGCCGCTCGCCCAACTCGGCGCCGAGGTGCAATTGCTCGACCCGCACCGTCTGGTCGTGAACGGTCCGACGCGGTGGCACGGGCGTGACCTCGTCACTCCCCCAGCCCTGCGCCCGGCGGTCTGCCTCATGCTGGCGATGATGGCGGGCGACTCCGACTCGATCCTGCGCGACGTCTACGTCATCACCCGTGGCTATGAGGACCTACCCCAGCGCCTGGGCGCGTTGGGGGCCAGCATCGAGCCGTTCTACGGGTGAGCCCCGCTCCCCCGCACCCGGCGTGCGGGGGAGCATGACTCGGCCAACAAGGGCCATTGTTCTCAGTAATGGCTTGTCGTCACCTCGATGAGGCGGACGCCTCGGCCGTCGTACGTCCCAGCTCCCAGTCGCGCACCTCGGGCATGTCCTCCAGGTACTCGACGATGTAGTCGGCGTGCTTCGCGAGCATCTGCTGGCAGTGCTGGTACAGCTCGTGGCTGCCCGCCGGCTTGGCCGCCGCGTTGTTGATCGCGTCCATCACCAGGTGGTAGCGGTCCACTCGGTTGCGCACGACCATGTCGAACGGCGTCGTCGTCGTCCCCTGCTCGATGAACCCCCGGGCACGGAAACGGTCCGCATCGGGACGCCCGTGGACGAGCTGGTGGATCGCGCCGGGGTACCCGTGGAACGCGAAGACGACATCGATGTCATCGGTGAACGTCTCCGTGAACGACTTGGCACTCATGCCGTGCGGGTGGTCCTTCGGCCGGTACAGCGTCATCAGGTCGACAACGTTCACGACGCGCACCTTGAGACGCGGCAGATGGGTCTTGAGGATCTCCGCCGCCGCCACCGTCTCCATCGTGACGACGTCGCCCGCGCAGGCCAGCACGATGTCCGGCTTGCGCCCGCCCAGGCCGTCCGTCCCGGCCCACTCCCAGATGCCGTAGCCGCGGGTGCAGTGCTCGATGGCCTCATCCATCGTCAGCCACTGTGGCTGCGGCTGCTTGTCCTGGACGATCAGGTTGATGTAGTCGCGCGACCGGAAGCAATGGTCGGCCACCTCGACCAGACAGTTCGCATCCGGCGGCAGGTAGATGCGGCTCACGCCGCCGCGCGCGTTCAGCACCACCTGGAGCAGCATCGGCGACTGATGGGAGAAACCATTGTGGTCGTTGCGCCAGCACGTCGAACTCAGCAGGATGTTCGTGCTCGGCACCTTGGCGCGCCACTCCAGATGGGCACCCTCCTCCAACCACTTGGCCTGCTGCATCGTCATCGAGGCACTGACCATGGCAAACGCCTCGTACGTCGCGAACAGGCCGTGCCGCCCGGTGAGCGTGTACCCGTCGAGCCACCCGTGGCACATGTGCTCGCTCAGCATCTCCATCACTCGTCCGTCCGGGCCGAGGTGCACGTCGATCGCGTCCGTCCGTTCCATGAACGACCGGTCGGACACGTCGAACACCGCGCCCAGGCGATTCGAGTTCGTCTCGTCGGGGCAGAACAGGCGGAAGCTGTCCGGGTTGCGCCGGTAGATCTCCGCCATGTACAGCCCCAGCTGGCGCGTCGATTCGAGCCGGGCGGTGGCCCGCGCCGCCGGGGACACCTCGACGCCGAAGTCACGGAAGTCGGGCAGGTCCAGATCCTTGGTCAACACGCCCCCATTCGCGTGCGGATTGGCGCTCATGCGCCGCTCGCCGACCGGGTTGTTGGCGCGCACCAGGGCGCTCGGCGACCCGTCCGAGGTGAACAGTTCGTCGATGCGGTAGGAGCGCATCCAGGCCTCCAGCATCGCCAGGTGGTCGGCGTTCTCCTTCACGCCGGCCAGGGGCACCTGATGGGCGCGCCACGTGCCCTCCACGACCTCGCCGTCGACGAGCTTCGGGCCAGTCCACCCCTTGGGGGTGCGCAGCACGATCATCGGCCAGCGGGGCATTCCGGACGTCGCCGGGCGGCTGGGATCGCGCGCGTCGTCCTGGATCGCGCGAATCCGGGCGTAGCAGTCGTCCAGGGCGGCGGCGAAGCGCTCGTGCATCCACGGCAGGTCCTCCCCCTCGACCCAGACGACGTCGTAGCCGTGGCCCTCCAGCAGCTTCGTGACGTCGGCGGGGTCCTTGCGCGCCAGCACGGTGGGTCCGGCGATCTTGGCGCCGTTGAGGTGCAGGATCGGGAGCACCGCACCATCGTGGCGTGGGTTGAGGAACGAGATGCCCTTCCAGGCGCCCTCCAGCGGTCCCGTCTCGGCTTCGCCGTCGCCGACGACCGCCACCACCAGGAGGTCGGGGTTGTCCAGGGCCGCGCCGAACGCGTGCGACAGGGCATAGCCGAGTTCGCCGCCCTCGTGGATGGAACCGGGCGTCGTCACCGACGCGTGACTGGGGATGCCGCCTGGGGCGGAGAACTGGCGGAACAGGGCGCGCAGGCCGTCCTCGTCCTGTGAGATGCGCGGATACACGTCGGAGTAGTACCCCTCCAGGTAGCTGGCCGCGACCAGGGCCGGCCCGCCGTGGCCGGGACCGGCGATGTAGAGGCAGTCCTGGCCGGTGAGGCGGATCAGCCGGTTGAGGTGGGCGTACACGAAGCCGAGGCCGGCGCTCGTCCCCCAGTGGCCCAGCAGCCGGGGCTTGATGTCGTCGCTGACCAGGGGGCGCCGCAACAGCGGGTTCTCCTGGAGGTAGATCTGACCGACCGTCAGGTAGTTGCAGGCGCGCCACCAGGCGTCGATCGTGTCGAGTTCGGCTCGTGAGAGGGCAGGAAGAATGGCATGCATGCCACCAGGCTAACAAGGACGCTGGTCATTCCGTGACACGCGGTCGGCGCGGCCGGCCGACGACCATTTCTCGCGTGGACGACCCGATGTCGCGGGAGTTCCTTGGAGCGTGCGGTACCTTTGACCAAACACCAGACGAATCGCCACCCCGGAACCGGTCCGCCCCGGCCGGGTCGACGAGTCGCCGACCACGAGGACGGTCCGATGGGAACACCCGCCATGCACGACGCCAGCCACCTCCTAGGCGCCCGCCTACAGCAAGACGGCTGCCATTTCGGCTTGTGGGCACCTCGCGCAAGCCGGGTCGAGCTGGCGCTGGTCCAGGCTGACGGCTCCCAGGTCAACCACGACATGACGCTGGCGGACGGTGCGTGGACGGTGTTTGTCCCGGGTGTGGA
>JGI20166J26741_11761141_pt1 | contig 10433 bp, 9 predicted proteins | sample TergutCu122P5_FD_26741 | JGI IMG/M metagenome (IMG submission 26741) | reverse complement strand
GCCGCCGTCGCGCCGCTGACCGGGGCCGTCGAACCGCCGACACTCGGCGTGCCGATCTGTGGGCCGCCGGCCCCCCCGCCGCTGGCGCCGCCGTCCGCCACGCCGGTCCCGCCCAGGCCGAAGGCGCTGGCCAGCCGGCCGCCGCTCATGCTCAAGGCTCCCGCCGCCGCGCCGGCCCCGCCGTAGCCCAGGCCGGAGGCCCCCGTGCCCTCGCCCGAATCGCCCGCGCCCGACAAACCACCGAGCCCGCCGGCCCCGCCGGTCGAGCGGTCGTTCGCACTGTCCTTGGCCTTGGTCGACGAACCCGGGCTGCCGGACGCCCCCGTGGGCATCAAGAAGCCGGCGCCGCCCAATCCGCCGCCGGCCATTCCCCCCGTGTAGTCGATGCCGGGAACGCGGAAAGCCTGGTTCCACTTCGGGTCGTCGACATCCGTCACAGGCGCCGGCACATAGCCGCCCGTCACCTTGCCATCGGCCGTGCCGCCGCCGAAGTCGACCGCCACGCTCGAGACGCGGAAACCGGCCGGCCAGAAGGGATCATCGTCCAACGGCGACCGCACCATATCCGCCGGGCCGCCTGCCGCCCCATCGCCGAACCCGAAGCCGTCGCCCCACGCGGTCGGGCCCGACGCACCGTCCGCCCCGCCGCTGTCGGAGGTCTCGTTGGAGTCGTCGAGGGCCGCCATGATGCCGACACGAGGTCGCTCGGCCTGAGTGCGGCACTCCTGGTTCATCACGGTCAGCGCCTTCTTGGCGGCAGTCTCGCGTTCGAGGTTGTTCTCCTGCTCCAGCCGGTCGAAATACTTCGAGGCCGACACTTCCCCGATCACCGGCAGCGTGACCGTGGACAGCGCATCGACCAGGCTGCGCACGATCTGCTCGGGCCCAGAGAGGAGTTCCGGCGACAGCTTCCGGAAGGCCTCACGGGCGGCGTACATGGCCGAGCGGGCCGCGTTGCGGGCGTCCTGGGAGGTCTGCAGGGCGCCCGTGATGCTCCATTCGTCTTCGCCCGCGATGGCCTGGACCAGGTCGTCGATCAGGGCGCCCAGGGACGTCGCGCTGTCCCCGGTCAGGCCCGTTTCCGCCAGGTACAGCTTCAGGCGGGCGACGGCGTTCTCCAGCGCGTCGAGGATCGGCTGGTAACAGCCCTCCTCGATGTAGTCGTCCCGGTACTCACTGTTGAGCCGGGCGACGGCGCGGAGCTTGGCGTAGTGGGGCGACCTGGCCTCCAGCGCCGCGTCTTCGGGCGAGGTGGTCGCGGTCGGATCGGCGGCGGCTGCGTCTGTCGTCGGCGCGGCGGTGGTGGTTGGGGGCATCGCTCATCTCCTTGGGCTGGAACGGAACGGTTGGGGGGCAGGGGTCGGGGGGCGCTAGTAACCTCGTCCGCCCGCAGGCGGGGAGGCGTTGGCGGCGGGCGGGGCCGCGCCGCCGCCCGGAGGCGCGGAAGTCCCGCTGTCGCTCGTGGTCGCCGGGAGGATGAACCCGAAATCCGGCCATTCCAGGTCGTCGGCCGACTCGAGGAGCATGGTCGTGGCCTCGCCCGAGATGGCCTCCATCCGGTCGACCGTCAGGTTGACGTTCTGCTGAACCTGCTGCACGGTGTCGATTACCTGGGCCAACGCCTTCGTGACCGTCGCCAAGTCCTGGCGCCGCCGGTTCATGAAAGTGGTCGGGCCCTCGCGGACGCCCCAGAACCGGGGCGTCTGCTGCTCGCACAAGTCGTCGGTCCGAGCGACGGCGTCCTGCAACGAGTCGATGGTGTCGGTCAACAAGCTCAATTGGTCGCGCGCCAGGTCAGTGTTGGCGCCTGTCTGTTGCGGTGTCATGGGTTCCTCCTCGGGGGGGTCTGGTGGGACGGTGGGTCGGGGAGTGGGGGCCGGATGGGGCCGAATGCGCGCCTCCACCTGCCGCTAATGCGTCATAGCCAGGACTTTCAGGGCGCGCCGAAGCACATCAGACAACTGGTGCTCTTGGGCGAACGATGGTTGGGGCCAGGCCTCGGCGCAGATGGGATCAATCGTGGCGCCCTTGATCTCCAGGAGTTGGCTCATCCCCTGCAGGGTGGCGGTCACCTTCCTGCCGGCAATGCCGACCTCAAACACTGGCCAGTCAGTCGAGGTGCTTTGCCACCTAAGCGCGTTGGCCCAGTGCACCACCGAGTAGAGGGCGAGGCTCGTGTCCAACATGATCGCGCCCAAGCGACAGGCGAACTGATCCAGGACGACCGCCTGGGCATTCAGGGCGTCGGCGATGGCCTGAGCGTAGGCAGAGATCTTCGCCAGGTTGCCCCCCAGCGGGGCGAACTGGCCCGGATACGTGTCCGACGCCGGCAGATCGAACCAGGCCGCGTCCTTCTTCAGAGCGGACAGACGGTCGGCCTTGACCTGTCCCGAGGCCAGGTCGGAGACCGTCTTGGCGAAGGTCTGCCAGTCCGTCGCCGCCTGGCGCAAGGCCGCCGGGTCGCCGAGCTGTGTCGTGTAGGCCCGCGCGACTTGCAGGGCTTGCCGCCAGCTATCGATCGGGACGACACTCCCCCTTTGCACGACTTGCCGCCAGCTATCGGACCGGACACTCGCCCCACGCAGACTCTGCTCAATCCGGTTCAAGTGTTCTTCACACTTGGCCAGATGATACGTGGCGTTATCGAGCTGCGGCGATGTCACGGTCGGCCCCCTTGGTCGTCGAGCCGGGCGATCAGGCCCTGGATCTCCTCGTCAGCGGTCGAATACTGGCCGGCGCTAGCGCGCAGGGCGTGGCTGAACGACCGGAGTGCCTCGACGGCCCCGCTTCCGGCGGCCGGATTATCGGCGCCGACGTAGGCCTTGAGCCCATCGCGAGCCTTGACGTAGTTCTGCGACCAGAAGGACACGACCGCTTCAGTCGCGGAGCCCGCCTGCGCGGCTGTCAGGGTCAACGCCTGAGTCTGGGCCAGCGCCGTCCAGGCGGCCGTCAGCTTCTGGGCCCAGTCGTTGAACGAGGCGGCGTCGGCGCGCAGCGCCGACTCCTCCACCGTCAGCTTGGACATCACCATCCTCCTGTCGTGGTCGGGGCCAGGGCGGCCCGAGAGGCTTCAATAACAGCGGCTTGAATGGCGGCCTCCTCGGCCGTGGCGGCCCAAGTGGACCGCAGCTCGATGCCCATCAGCAGCGGGCCCCGGTAGCGCACCGTGACGTTCTTGTCGGCGGTGACGCCGACGTGTTCCGGGTCGCGCTCCGGGTCGGCGGCGAAGAGCCGATCGAGAACGGCCCGCAGCTCGTCCTCGTCGTCCTCGCCCCCCGGCTCCGGCAGCGGCTCGGCCTCCCAGCTGACGAACTGGGCGGCCTGCTGCAGCGCCTTGGCCAGGTCGGCGCCGCTGAGACGCCGCCGAGTTCCCGGCTCGAACGTGACCGAGCGGACGGCCCCGTCGAGGCCGCACGTGATCCGCACACCCGCCAGTGGGTCGTCGACGTCCTCGCCGGCGGCGCGCGCCTTCTGGAGCTCCTCCTCGACCACCTTGTCGAACCGGGCCTGGGCCTTGGTCAGGCTCTGGCTGGCGGCCTTCCACTGCTCGTCGAGGGGTTGGCCGATGCCATCCAGCTCGTCGAGCTGGGCAGCGTCGAGCGAGTCGACCGGAGAGACTGTCATTGCCACGCCTTCTTCACGTCGAAATGGACCTCGGTGTAGCGCTCGCCGACCTGGGAGAGAGTGCTGGCGATGGCGTCGAGGCGCTCCTTCAGTTGGGCGCCCTCGCGCATCCACTGGTCGTAGGCGCCGTGGAAACCGTCCGCCGCCTGGCCCTTCCAGTCGTTGTCGAGCAGACCCGTCACCTTCTGGGACAAGTCGCTCATCGCCTGTTCCATCGCTTCGGCCGACGAGCTCAGCGACGTACTGGCGGTCGCCACCTCGTCGGTGTCGACCTTCCAGACCGCCGGGGCGGCCGGGGCGAGCACCGCCGTCCGGCCGAGCGGCGTCGTCGTGGGCCGCGTCGACCGGGGGCTCGCCGTCGCGCTGGACGAGCCCGGCGCCGTCGACACCGCTGGCCCCACCGTCGGCTGGGCCGCGACCCGGCCTGTGGCGGAGTGGGTGGTGACGGGGGTCGCCGACCGGAAGTGGCCGCTGGCGACTTGTCGGTCGTAGTCCTCGAACAGCTTCCGTATCGCCGCCAGCTCGGGGGGAATAGTCCCGCCGCGGGCCGCGTATTGGCCCACAACGGCGTCGAACTCCTTCGTCAAACCTGGAGATTCCGCCATAGTCCGATCTCCTCCCGTATGATCGCGACCTTCTGTCATTTGCTTGGTTTGGCGAATACACCCACCGCGTAGCCGACTCGCCAATGCGGGCCAATCTACTAGAGAATCGGTGCTTCAGTAAAGCCAGCCTTGGGCAAAACTGTGCTCGGGCCAGAAATGTCCCGCTGAGTGGGATAGTGAGCGTTGGCCCAAACTGTGGGCGGGGCGAGAAATGTCCCGCTGAGTGGGATAGTGAGCCTTGGCCCAAACTGCGGGCGGGCGAGAAATGTCCCACTGAGTGGGCTTACGGTGTGCGAGGCGCCGCGCCGCGAGCCGGTTGACCGGGCCGACCGGCGCCGTCGTGGGCCCCCTGACGGGATCAGAAAACGCCTTGCGCCCGGACGAACGCGTTCTGACGGTCGGCCAAGCCGTTGATGCCCCCGTTGACCCGCCGCGTCACCTGCTCGACCGACGCCCCGGAGTCGATCAGGTCGTTCATGTGGTTGCTGTCCCACCAGAACCCGGCGCTCGACCAGGGATAGTTCTTGGCCACGTAGGCGGCGCCGCCGGCAGTGATATTGGGATCGTTCATGGCGTCAGCGAAGCGCTGGTAGTTGCTCCGGCCTGTCAGCTGGATGTAGCCCGAGCCTTTGAACAGGGGCCCGTCGCCCGGTTGGGTGTTGCCGAGGTCCGATCGCCCGTTGTAGGCGGCGCCCGAGGCGATCTCCTCCCGCCACGTGCCGAAGCCCGACTCGTGGGCGCACTGCGACAGGAAGTGCTTGATCCGGGCCGGCGTGTTGATGCCGTAACGCTCCAGGGTCCGGTTGAGGTCGTCGAGATCCGCCTGGCTCATGTCGTGCCAGCCGAAGGCAGCCATCTGGTCAGCGCTCACGATGTGCGGCACGGGCCCGTCCATGATCGGCGCGATCGGGACGTAGTCCGACGGCCCCAAGGCGACGCCCGCGCCCCCGCCGGAGTAGTCGTCGCCGCCGCCACCGGAGTAGCCACCGCCGCCGCCACCCGAGTACCCCCCGCCACCGCCGCTGCTCCACGGGGTTCCCCCGGCCTCGACTGCCGCGCCGGACGACTCTCCCCCACCGGCCGCCGGCAGACTCGACGCTGGCGCCGGTCCGGCGGGGACGGCGCCGCCACTCTCGACGACGGCTGTCGGGTCCGCCGCCGGCGCGGGGGCAGCCCCACGGGCGGTAGCTCCTGAATCCCCGCTGGCCGCACTGCCGGCACTGGCCGCCGGGTCGGCGGCGTCGCTGCTGGACTGGTGGGCCGCCGGGCTCGTGGTCGGGTCGACAGGAGCCGAACCGTCGTCCCAGCGCACCGGCTCGACGCGGTCCGCGCCGGCGGCGCCCGGGCCGGTGGGCGCCCCTGTGAGACGCCAGGCGACGGCCAAGCCCGCGGCGCCGGCGATGGCGCCAGCCGCCGGGCCCGACACGTCGATGGCGGCGACCTGCCGCCGAGCCTCGGCCTGGGCCTGGTGGACCGCCTGGGAGTGCCGCCTCATGCCGGCCGACAAGTCGGCCAAGCGGGCGACCCACTTCTTGGCGTCATCGGTCCAGGCCTCGACCAGGGCGGCCAAAGCCGAAGCGGCCGGGCCTCGCCAGGCCTCCGCCAGCCGGGACAGCGCCGACGACACGTGGGCGATCACATCGGTCAGCTCCTCACGCGCGTCGTCCACCCGGTTGGCCGTCGCCATCACGCCGGCATAGTTCAACGTCGTGGCGCCCGCCCGCCCGGACATAGGTAACATGATCTCCCCCAAGATTCGAGTCTTCCGGCAGCGTCCCCGCGCAGTGCTCGCCCGTGGCTCCGGGCGGGTCCTGCGCCAGACAGTGGGGCCGGCAGGCTCAGCCCATTTCTGGGCCCATGGCCAGCGCCCACCACTGAATATCACCGATATTCCGCCCGGGCTCTCGCCGCCACAGTCGCAGTGATTGAGGACTGCCGCCCTCAGGCGATAATATACCTTTCGCTGATTTGTCTACCCCCTTGTGTCCCTCTCAGTGGGACCGTGCAGAAAGCCATGATGCCTCGTGAACTTGAAGTTGGCTGGCGCCCGGGACTTGGTCCCCGTGTCGATCTCCTACCGCGGCCGCCGCGTCGACGTCGCTGTGCCGGCCGCCGTCAGCGTGACGGAATTCCTGCCCGGTCTCGTGGCCCAGCAGGGCTGGCTGGCCCGCGACGAGGCGACGCGCGGCTTCGAACTGCGGACGGTCGACGGCCAGGCGCTGGACCCCTCGCAGTCGTTGACCGACCAGGAGGTCGCGCCGGGCTCCCTGCTGACGCTGCGAGCCCTGCTCGACGATGATCGCGGGCCTGTCCGGTACGACGACCTGGTCGAGGCCATCGGCGAGACCGTCGGCGCTTCCCGCGCCGCCTGGACCCAGGGCGACTCGGTCCAACTGTCGTCGTATACGTCGGCCGTCCTGATCGTGGTGGCGGCGGCGCTGCTGTTCTTCAGCCCCACGCCACGCATCGTCGTCGTCTTGGCCACGGCCGCCGGGGCGCTGCTCGTCACCCTCGCCGCCGGGGTCGTGGCGCGCAGCGCGGTGGCCTGCGCGACATCGCGCGGCGGCGCCATGGCCCTGGCCTTGACCGCGCCCGTCCTGACGGGCTTGCTGGGAGCGGCCGCCCTGCCCGGCGACCCCGGGCGGCAGCTCGTGGCGAGCGGGGTCGGCGCCCTCGTGGGTTCGGCGGCCGTCATCGCCCTGCCCCGGGCGCAGCGGTCGTGCGCCGGGGGACCCGGCCTGGTGGGACTCGTCCTGCTCCTCTTCGGACTGGGCCAATGGGTCTGGGGCTGGCCCACCCAGCGGCTCGGCATCGCGCTGGTCGCGGCCATCAGCCTGGCCGTCCTGCTCCTGCCGTGGATCGGCCTGGCCCGTCTGCCCATCCGGTTCGAGGCCCTGACGGTCGACACCCCGTCGCCGCCGGGGACCCCGCCGTCCCAGGCCGACCGGTCGCTCGACGGCGCCGCCGTCGCCACCCAACTGGCGGACGGGGACATCCTCGTGGTGTCGCTGCGGATCGGGGCCGGCCTCAGCGTCCTGGCCCTGACACCGCTCATCGTCGTCACGCCGCTGGGCGACGTGTTCCTGCTGACCGTCGCCCTGGGCCTGCTCCTGGGCGTGCGCAGCCTCTACGGCCGGGCCGAGGTCTACGTCGGCTTCCTGGCCGGCGCCGCCACGCTGGCGCTGGCCGGCGTCCTGACCGCCCTGAGGCTGCCCGACCTGCTGCCCTGGCTGGTCGGGGCGGCCGTCCTCGTGGCCGGGCTGGTCGTGGCCTCGAACGTCATCGCCGTGCGGCTGCGCCCGGCACTGTCCCGGGCGGCCGACGCCCTCCACCTAGTCGCGCTGGTCGCCATCCTGCCGACAGCGGCCCTGGCCTGGGGCATCTTCTGATGGCCTCCAACGCCGACATCCTCGAAGCCCGGCGCTACAACCGGCACCGGCTCCTGACCGCGTTCGTCTCCGGCACGCCCAACGGCCAGGAAATGGAAACCCGCTTGCCCACCGGGCCGATCATCGCCGGGGTCGTCCTCAGCGCTGTCCTCGTCGTCGTCGGCCTCGTCCTCGGCAAGTTCGCCCCGACCCTGCCCCAAGGCTGGGACAACGGCCAACTCATCCTCGCCACCGACACGGGCTCGCGCTACTTCTCCATCAATGGGGTCCTCCACCCCGTGACGAACCTGACATCGGCCCGCCTGCTGGCCGACCCGACCCAGTTCGGCCCGCCGATCAAGGTGCCGGAGAGCCGCCTGGCCGGCCACCCGCGTGGAGCCTTGGTCGGGTTGCCGGGCTTGCCCGACTCGCTGCCCACCCCGAGCCCCGATGTCGGACGGCGCTGGACCGCCTGCCCCGACAGCTCCGGCACGACGCACGTCTGGGTGGGCGGGCAGCCGGGCGGCTACGAGACCGCCACCGTGGCCGTCGTCGCCGACGGCGAAGCCAAGTACCTCGTCGCCAACGGCCTGCGCTATCTCGTGCGGACGGAAGGCCGCACCGATCTCCTGCGCGCCCTGGGACTGGGCGAGCAGCCCGTCGCCGCGGCCACGGCCGAGTGGCTCAACCTGCTCAACGAGGGCCAACCGCTGGCGCCGCTGCACGTCGCCGACGCCGGCCAGCCGGCCTCGGACATGCCCAGCGCCTGGGGAGTGCCCCAAGTCGGCGGGCTGGTCGAGGTCAACGACAACAATGCCGTCCAGCGCTACGTCATCAGCAGCCGCACCGCGCTGACGCCGCTGACCGACGTGGCCTACCGGCTGTGGGACGTGGGCAAGCCGGACGACGCGCCGCCGCCGATCCGGGCGACGCCGGCCCAAGTCGCCCAAGTCACCGTGACCAAAGCGTCCGACCTGTATCCGGCCGACTGGCCGGCCGAGCTGACCGCCTCAGCGGCCACGGGCCGGCAGCCTTGCGTCGAGCTCCTGGTCGATCCCGTGGGCTGGACGGTCGCCCTCGGGTCGGCGCCGCAGAAGTCGGTCCCCGTCGCCCCGTCGACCCAGCAGGCGCCCGTCGTGGTCACGGTGGCCGGTGGCTCGGCCGCCCTCATCCGGGTGTCGACCGGCGGCAGTTTGGGCTCGGTCCGGTTGATCACGGACCTGAAGCAGGCCTACGGGCTGGGCGACGACCCGGAGCTGTCCATGGCCCAACTCGGCCTCAACCCCGCCCTGATCGTGCCCGTGCCCGAAAGCTGGTCGAGCCTCGTCCCCTCGGCCGACACGCAACTGTCCCAAGCGGCCGTCTTGGCCACGGTCAAGGCCTAGCCGTGGCGGCGACGTCGGGGCGTTCCCGGGCGGGGCTGCAGGGTGGCCGGCGCCCCCGTCATCACGCCGCCGGCCTGGCGCGACTGGCGTTAGCCGGGGCCGTCGTCGGCCTGCTCCTGGTGGCGGGAAGCCTCTCGGCCCTGGCCGCTCCGGAGACACCGTCCCCGTCACCGAGCCCGTCAATACCGGCCAGTCAGGCCTGCGACCAGAACCATCCTCAGAACGTGGCGGATCCGCCCGCCGTCTTGGACCAGCTCGGCATCGAACAGGCGTGGTCGTTGTCCCAGGGGCAAGACGTCACCGTCGCCGTGGTCGATTCCGGCGTGGCCGCCGGCAACGAACACCTCGTCGCCGCCGTCCTGCCCGGCATCGACATCGTCGAGCCCAACGGCAACGGGCAGAAAGACCTCAAGGGCCACGGGACGGTCATCGCCGGGCAGATCGCGGCCCGCCCGGTCCAAGGGTCGGGACTGGTCGGCGTCGCCCCGAAGGCCATGATCCTGCCGGTCCGGGTCTTCGTCGACGACACCGACGAAGCGGTCAAGGCCAACAAAGATCCGACGCCGGCCCGGATCGCCGGCGGCATCCAGTGGGCCGCCGACCACGGCGCCAAGGTCATCGCCGTCGCGTTGTCGACCAGCGTCGACGAACCTCTCTTGGCCAACGCCGTCGCCTACGCGGCCCAGCAAGGCGCGCTCGTCGTCGCCTCGGCCGGCAACCGAAACCCCGACAAGGGGTCGGTCGACGGGCAGCCGCGCTATCCGGCGGCCTACCCGGACGCCCTGTCGGTCACGGCGGTGACCGGCCGGGGGATTCCCAGCGAGGACGTGGTCCGGGGATCGCACATCGAGCTGGCGGCTCCCGCCGCTCCCGTCACCAGCACCTTCTTCGCGGCGGGCGACTGCATCTTGCAGCAGGACGGCAACACGACGAGTTCCTGGGCCACGGGCTACGTGGCGGGCGTCGCCGCGCTGGTCGCGGCCAAGTATCCCGCTGAGTCCCCCGCCGAGTGGAAGTACCGGCTCCTGGTCACGGCCACCCGGCCCGTCGCTCAGTCGTCCGACGACGCGATCGGCTGGGGCATTGTGGCGCCCGTGGCCGCGCTCAGCTTCATCAACGACGGGACGGCGGTCGGGCCGCACAACCCCGTGGTCGATCCCCCGGACCGGCCCGACCAGGCGGTCGCGCCGCTGCCGCCCTACGCCCAAAGCGATCCTCTGTGGGTCTCGCTGACGGTCAGTGGAACTCTCGCCGTCGGCGCCATCGTGCTCCTGGCCGGCCTGCTGATCGCGCGGTGGAGGGCCCAAGGGCGGGGCGCCCGGAGGAGCTAACGCGGATTTCCGCACAGCTAGTTGGGGGCAGTGTTTAGGTGTAGGTGAAGTGGAGTTTCCGTCCGTTCCACCAGGGGATGGGGGTGTCTTGGGGTAGGTCGGCTTGTCGGAGGACGGGGC
>JGI20166J26741_11761029_pt1 | contig 10436 bp, 5 predicted proteins | sample TergutCu122P5_FD_26741 | JGI IMG/M metagenome (IMG submission 26741) | reverse complement strand
GATAGCCTACATGAGGTGTGAGATAGCCTACATGAGGTGTGAGATAGCCTACATGAGGTGTGAGATAGCCTACATGAGGTGTGAGATAGCCTACATGAGGCGTGAGATAGCCTACATGAGGTGTGAGATAGCCTACATGAGGTGTGAGATAGCCTACATGCCTTGCTGTAGTGACAGTTTAATACGTCTAGAAATTATTTCAAGTTACATGAATTGATGTTTGCTGCTGAATCAGTTTTTGTGCACTCAGTCTGCCTAGAATGAAGTTCAAATGTGTTTTTTTAATATATATATATATATATATATATATATATTAACTGTATGGATTCACAAGACATGCCAGTCAATAACTAAGACAATATTATATGTGAGCTTTAGAACGGAACTGCCTGTGACTATAATTCAATGAATTTTTTCTATGATTATGCCACCTGTGGTCTTTCATTCTGCTTTAATGTAGGCTGGTTAAATATCCATTTGCACGTTTCTGTTGTCAGACAAAAAGTGTGACAAAATGCATTCTTTTGCTTTGTTGTTACAGTTACGTTAGGTCTGTCTCTTGTTATGCCACAAAGAAACTGAGTGATGTACGGGTATGCTGATTTAAGACTATACGTGTATTTCAATTGACATGCATTGTCAGTAACCATTCATACCATAATGATATCAGTTGACAGTTACAATATAATTCACTAAATTGAAATGTGGTTTCAATTTTTAAATACAGCAACTGATAACAATACTATTAAAATGGGTACATGAATTGGCCATATACGTATCTACGACGAGCTGTTGCCTGGCCTGTGTTATTGTGTTCGTTCACTGGTTGGATACGTTGCTCGATCATAACAGTGCAATAGCGACCACTGTGATTTAATCACTGCTGGTAGCATGGGCACGGGACAGAACAGTGCGGAAGTGCAAGTGACTGCCATCTGGCGGCTGAAAACGAGGGCTTTACACAGGTATGCTGTGACACGCAAAGATGATACGTGACATGTAATCGCTGAACCGGATCGCCTGAACGTTCTTTTATCCGTGTTTTTCTAGGTTTGGCAAAGCCTTTTTTTTTTTTTTAATTGCAGTTGAAGTTGTATGGTGTCTTTTATTTGAAACATCAAAAAGGTGGATGTCGTGTGGTGTTTAAAATAAAGAGTAATGCATGTATAAAGAACGAATTCGTATGCTTTAACAGGGGAAGGTGACGTGACGTGTGTTAGGTTAACATATGCCGTCATTGACGTGTTTTCGCACAGATTGTTCGATTTCATTTTGATGTTGAGGAATGTATATTGTTGCTGTGCCATAGCGAATTAGACCCCTCATCTTCAGCAGCGTGGGTCCAGTGACAAAGAGAGAGGTAGCTGTTGCTGCAAAATACCGAAAATGTATACCACTGTGTTTTTGTGTGTTCACAGTTCTGTTCAGAGCAGTGGCCTGTGAGAATTACGATGCCTGAATCGAGTTTCGTTTGGATTACAAAAGGAAGGTAATAAACTATTTAAATTTTAAGACGTAATTGCAACAGAGCTGATAGCCAGGGGTGTACAAATTTTCCGAAAATTTTGGGAGCCATCACAAAATTCTAAAGGCTAGAAGTGTGACTTGAAACAAGTTAGTATTGAAGACCCAAAGATGTTAGGCGCCCAGTATTTGTGCATCTGTACTAATTAGAGTTGCTTCTGCTGATTGCAGTGTGGCTTGATGTTTACCAAATCGTAGTTTGTGATACAGGCGAAACAGTGAATGAAATGGGTATGAAGGGCTTACTACATTGACATGAAAAACTTATGTTGTAATAAAATAGAGCATTTCACTCCTTGGACATGTTTAAGTTAGAGTAACTCTGATACCTCAGGTGAAATATATGATCACTGAACAACATATGTATCATTTGTGTCATTTAGTATAGTGTTATGGTTTATAGAATGTAATTAAAACTAGATCAAGTTTTTGTGTCAAATTGAGATGATGTGACTTTTCATGTTAATGCAATGACCACTTTATATGACCATTTTACAAGAAATATGATCAGATATTCTAAGGCAGGGAGAGGCGCAAGTTCACATATTTTCAGGAGGTAATAAGGTTCTTAGCGTAGTATGCTGAAAAGTGAAAATTTCTGACATTGGATGGGTTGGCAAGGAGCAACTTGTTAGTGAATGGTTAGAAAAGTGGGTACATCACAGAAATTTTAGGAAACAGCCAAAATGTTTGTGGATCAAGCTGCATACATGCTGTACAAACAACAAAGATGACATGCAAAAAAAAAAAAAATTTGAATTGAATGTTCCCACATTGCATTACTACTGACCTGCAGGTGATACAATACACGCAAAGCGCTACTATATTATAATACAACACTTCAAATTTTGCTGTGGTGTAGAAAGTGCAAATACGTACTTCAACATACACCTTCATATGCATTTTTATTTTTAAAAGAAGAAGAAGCTTTATTCACATACTGCAAACCAGATGTGGGAAACCACTGAAAAATGAATAGTGTTGTTAAGTTCTGTCATTTATAGTTAACTTGCCTTGAAAGTGTTCTGCACAGAATTATCTAGCACTGATTGTAAACATCCATTGTACTAGTGATAGAGATGAAAGAAACCTGTTTATTATTTATGACTTCAGCTCCATGACATCTCTGGATTTAACTGGTAACACCAGGTTTAGCCATTGTACATCCATTCTTTGTAATATGAAATGCTAAAATTTATCTAAAGTAATTACTGTTTTCTGTCAGGTGTTTATCTCATATATTTCTTTTCTAATTACAGTTCCTTTGTGCCATTTCCTGTAGATGTTGCACTGTTTTTGTCACTTTATTTTCCCATTTGCTCTTTACTTTGTTAAAAATTTACCTAATTTTTTAATTCAATATTACTGTAGCTGATTATTTTCTTGCTGTTTCCATATTTGAATATAACCATTTATTATCTGAGAACTGTTCTCTCCACCTCTGTGTCTGATGACATTTTAGTAAGTAATGTATGAACCACATTGTGTTCTTTGTTACAGAAGGGCTATTTTCCTCTTTTTGCACCTCCTCTTTTACACCTCTTTTGCCAAATTGCCAATCTGAAACATGCTAACCAATTCTTCCATTTGAATTCCATCAATATACATTTCTCTTCCCCATTCTTTTCTCATGTTCCAGTACAAGACTGGATGTTTGTCTTCTTCCGCTTCTCCTCCATTGCAATGTCTCTGAATACCGTTACACCTAGTTTTAATTATATGACTGATATTGTTTTAACTCCCATCTCATTTCAAACGAGTGTATCCCAGTCCAATTGTGTATAATTCATCACTTAGGTTTCTAGCCCGCTGTAACATTTTGGTTTTCCTGCTTGCCACTCACAACTGAATAATAACAATTTATCTACTTCCATTAACAAAATCCTCTATCAGTATTTTACTATACTACAAAACATCTTGCCTTACCTAGTTTACGTACCAATTTCACACTCAGCCGCTCTATTTGCTGTGCTCTGTTGCTTCTTACAACATCCTTACAGAATCCTCCCTGGATTTCATCAGTAACTTTCCGTCCGTTTTTCACCCCGCATATAACAACATGGCTCGAATCATTTTGTATATTTTTTCCAACACTTCTGTCATGTGGGGTACTGTTATTCACCCTTCGTCACTTCCTCTTAATGTGTGTACCTTTCACTTTTATACTTTCTCTGTGTCTCCTCCAATCTCCTGAACTTCCTAGCTTTACCCCATAATAAATAAACTATTTTACTGCCTCCAGTCTTTGACCATACATGTACCAACTTTCCCTGTTATTTGGTTTTCCTGTTTTGTAAGTACTATTAATTTGGTCCTATTAAAATTACATTTTAAATTCCATTTATTAAAATATTTCACCATCTTATCTGCCCCTTTTTTGAAAACCGTTGATGGTAAATGACCCAATTGCTGGATGATCAGCAAACAATAATGCAGGTATTGTTTGATTTCCCACTACTGGTACATGTGTATTGTCTTCACTAATAACTGATGTGGTGTCATCTATAAATTTATGTACAAAGGTATGTGCATGCCAAGACTACAGTCTTGTCATGCACCGGTCTCTTGTTTCACTGGGTGAAAGAAGTGTTGTTGCTTTTAAGAATTGCTGAATCTCAAACACGCTGATTGGGTGGTCAGTGTGAAGGAACTGTCAAGTGATGAATTACTATTGTCGACAGTGACCTTAGTGAGTCGTGGCATAGTGATGGATGGTAGACATCACATCACATACACAATAAAATTATTATTTATGCTTATTGTAGTTAAATGTGAATCAGGTATTAAGTGCTTTTAAGTGCTGAAAATCTTGAGGTTTGTTTTTTGATGTACCTAACAGTTGAGTTGTCATACAATTTAATTAATATAGTCCCTACACTATAAGGTGGTTTAAACCACACAAAGTGGGTGAACAATAAGGGAAATCCTGTAAGCATATTGTATACTGCAGCCATGATTGACTTGACATGATGTGATTTATATGCATCTACACCTCTATTCTAGAGCTTGTGGCTTCAGTGGCCAAAGACCAACAGGTAAAAACAAATGACAGTGCTTGGTGGGTGGCACTTGCAGTGCGGGGACAACTGAGCTAACATGACACGTGGAAATGCAAGAGCAGGTGACGTTGTGTGAAGAGGAGGAAGGAGAAGCTGTGATGACAAAGATGGCAAGGAGGGAGACAGAAGCAGGGCCATAGGTGTAATGTCCAGTCACAACATCAGCGTGTAGGATAGAGGGTAAGTCACTGGTTTTGCTGCAGGTTGATTGTAGGAGTATTTGCAGAAAAACAGAGTTCTGGAATTTAGTGACACATACAATCTGGATGTTGTAACGGTACAGAGTGGAAATTAGCAACACCAGAGTTTTTAGAGCAGATTTCACAACCTTCGTAAGGGTCTGCGTATAGTGCGGGTTGATTCAGGTTCAGTTTCCGATTCCGAAAGTCGGCACCGATCTCCCCGCCACTTGCCGGCAGGTTGGGATCGTAGCATGTAGGCCAATTATCGGCGCTGACTGCAGACCAGTCGCAATAATGGAATTGACAAGTGAAGACTCTGCTGTTCTTTTTGCTTCAGAAAATGTTCACTTAAAATTGAAAAGAGAGAGAGAAGCGGGGTTCGTGAAATTAATCAGTTAAGTTAAGAGGACAGTATGGTGAATATCACCACCTTTTTCCTCAACTGAAAGCAGATGGGAACGGTTTTTACAATATTTTAGAACGGATATTGAAACGTTCACCTACATTAAAATTGAACACCACTTGATCAAGAATTAGCATAACGTTCATCAACAGAAGATTCTTCCGGACGAACGTTTTGCAATAACCTTGAGGTAAGATCATTATTATTATCTACTATTTTTTAAGAAAACAGTGTTTACTCTCTCTCTCTCTCTCTCTCGCTCTAAGTCATAAGAAATTGTCATGAAAGAAGGGATGTAATCGATGTATGCAACAAAAAATTCTGTGTAAGAATATTAATATTTTATTGGATAAACTGAGTGTTTGAGGAAGAAATAAGGCATACAGAAGCCTTTGCAATTCATTGGGTATTGGTGGGATTTGTATGAGCTCCAGAAGGGTGGCATTTAGAGGTAAATCTAGTAGTTCTGATAGGTATCCTCAGGCACAGCAGGCAGTAAGGCAACTCGTTCTGATGATAAACTATTAAAAGTAGATGAGGCTGAAGGCAACGACAACAACAGTGAAAATGAGCAGGGCTGGAATGTTGAAGTCGGAGGAAAAGCGAACTCGTCAACAATTTGTTGGATGCAGTTCCTGAAACGTAATTTCATATTGACTGGTATGTTGCGGACGTGGGGTAAAAGGCTGCGAAAAAACAAATCTTCATTTTTAGGCTGGCGATTTTTCATGGCTTCTTCCAAAAATTTTGCTTTTTGCTTCTCAGTTGCAATAATAGTTTCATTGTACTTAGCGATTACTCCATTCCGCTTTCTCTTCTGTGGATTGTCTTGTACTAATGACCTCTCTGACTGTTGACCTCACCATTATCTTGGTTTTCATCATGTGCGCCATACTGTGTAAATCTGAGGTTCTTATTGTCATTCTCATGCAAAGCTACAGAAGTCACCACGATCATCATGGTCACCCGAGTCACCACACTGTATGCTATCAACAGTTTTGTCATTTGATGGGTTGATGGGACTGGATTGGATTGGAGCACTTTTGTCCGATTTTAAGTTACTTGATGAGGCTTGAGGTTTCACTGTCTTTTAAAAATAATAACGAACTATAATGAGGCCATTTCAGTTTATAGGATTGCCTCCAAGATCACCTGAACATGGTGGCGTAATCTTCCCAAATTCGACACCAAACTGATCCCTCAAGTACTTCCATTTCGTACGCAGCACTGTGTCTGAAAGAACAAGGAAAAAAATCTCACATTTTACTGCACTATGTAGAGAAATAAAATTTAAAAAAGGTCATGTTAAATTGTTGACTGTCCAACTGTTCTTTGCCAGCAGACATAAAAGCGCTTGTAATAATTATTAATTTAAATTACTGTTGTGAACTGCTGTGGAATTGAATTGAATACGGTTGTTGTGTTAAGTTTTTATGATTTGTAAAATTGAGTATGTAGATATTCATTTGTTCCAGATACCTCTCGACTGGAATGTCATTCCGGGCTTTCGCATTCAGTTTTCGGATGGGAGATACCACAGTCAGAAGGATAGTCAAAGAAACAGATGAAATACTCTGGGAAGAGTTACATCCACTACACATGCCACTACCTACCACAAAATCTCTAAAAAATAATGCAAATGAATTTGAAAATGTCTGGTACTTTCCTCATGTCAGGTTGTTTGGATGGCAAACATATTTGTACAGTTTGTTCTACTGACACTGGTGCAAAGTTCTTCAACTACAAAAAGTACTTTTCTGTTGTTCTTCAAGGGCTAGTGGATGCAAACTGTAAGTTCATTACTGTTGACATGATTTGGGGAAACAAAGCAATAGAGACACATTTTTGGCCTCAGACTTGTTCAGTTTCATCGATGGAAAAAGAATAAATTTTCCAGAACCTGACTTTCTCCCTCACAGCAATGTGACAGCTCCATATGTAATGTTAGGAGATGAGCCATACCCTTTGCTTCCCTGCTTGATGAAACTGTACGAACATAACTTATTAACTGGCAGAAGACGCAATTTCAACTAGCGCTTGTCTAGAGCAAAAAAAAATCGTGGAATGTGCTTTTGGAATTTTGTATTCTAAATGGTGTATTATTTCAAAAGCAATAGAGATGGAGGTTGAACTGGCTGACAAGATTGCATTTGCATTTTGCATAATACTATAATAGAAAAAGAGGGGTTTCAAAGACATCTCACTGATGTTATGGTTCAAAGTAAACCTGTAACTTGGGAATGACAAGGGAGGCTTCCCACTGAGGCTAAAAACATTAGAGATCTATTTTCTCTGTATATGGAAAAATATTGTTTACGATATAATTAAAAAATAAAGAAAAGTATTTCTGTTGTGATTAATTGAACCAAACACAGTATAATGATTGAGTAACTTTGAATAACAATAATTTTTAAATAAAGACTTTTATAAAGGAAAAAAACAGTCTTTACTTACCTGGAACTTCAGTTTCTCCCGAAATTTCTTGCCATCAATTATCCACAATGGCCCAATTTGTGTAGACTTTCAGTCTTTCATCCTAAATTGCAGGTCTGAGAAACACTTTACTGATTACAGTACCAGTATCCATTGTTACTGAAGTAAATATGTAAGTTTAGAAAGCAAATACGTGAAAGACGATATGGTCACTTTGCGTGGTGATGTCTGACTGAATACGAAACAAGAATGAGGAAATTATTCCGGTAAACCGTTTGACTCCGAGTGTCTGGACCGACCCGCTGGAGCCTGCCACAACTATATGCACCCGCACTGTTAAACAAAGGACATTCTTTGCGCCAACTGGTGCTGACTCTTGGAATCGGAGTCTGAACCTGAATCTGCCTGCACTATACATGTACCCTTAGAAACCAGCATATCCACGGTATGAGGAGTGTTCATTTGTGTAAAAAATTACATTGCCTGCGTGGATCTGTAGGTAGCCGATGATCTTAGATGATCGCAGTTGAATTGAAAGGCACAGATCCAAAATATACATGGGAAATTATAGGCATATACAGAGCTCCATATGAGGAACCCAGGGATTTTTAGGTAGGTTGGTATGGGGTAATGATTACCGTCAGGTGGTAAATAGCCCAACCAGAGGGGATGTATTGCTGGTTGTTTACCTTGTCTGGCCTGAAAATTCTCTTATCTCTTGTAAAACTGTACGGGGGATCAGTGACCATTGTGGGGTATTATTGGAAGCAGAATGGGGTGAAACTTGCCAAGAGCCACAAGTGGGAAGGTTGGTTCTTGTATTCCATAAAGCAGATGTTTAGGCTTGCAAACCTTCTTATGAGAAAAATTCTCATTATGGGCAGCAAATGGTAACTGTGTAGAGGAAATATGGAAAAGTTACAAGGAAATAGTGTTCGAGAGTACTGAACATTTTGTTCCTCATAAAATCTTTAAAAAAAAAAAATCTGGATCCTAAATATTACAACAGGGAAGTGAAATGACTAAAGGTAAGAGGAGAGCATCACCGGGCGGGTCTATCTGAGCAGTTGCTGGCTGCCAAAAAAAATGCCCAGATGACATTTTTATGATCAGTATTGCAGAACAAAGGCAAAGTTCTACGAGTATGTAAAAATACATAAAGGGCAAAACATTCCTGCTATCAGAGATTTTAATGGCAGGCTGAATACAGGGTTGATAGGCTGTTGTCTAGAGCTGTGAGCAAAACAGCCTGCAGAGACAGTCAGCTCACTCTGGTGAGCCATTCACCATAAGCGTTAACATTATTAGGAAGCAGCTAACAGTGACAGGGAGAAACAAATTAACTGAGCCCGACGGTATTCCTGGGACAGTTCTAAAACTGGGCAGGAAAGTGATGATTCCACACCTTGCGCAATTGTTGGACATGACAATAATGCTGCTATCCCAGAGGACTGGAAAGAAGCCATGGTGGTATCCATTTACAAGGGGGGGAGATGGATCAGTAGTCACAAACTATAGACTGGTCAGCTTAACCTTTCTCATTTACAAACAAATGGAGCACATCATTGCAGGGTACCTACGACAAGTCTGGGATAGGAATGAGTGGTTATATAAGTGTCAGCATAGTTTTAGACTGGGATGCTCATGGAAAAGTCAAATAGTGACAGTTTGCCAGGACTTCACTGACTCCTGGATGAGGGAGCCAGGATTGACATAAAAATAATAGATTTTTCAAAGGCCTTCACTTTAGTTCCTCTTGCATGTGGTAGTGATGGTTGGAGGAACATTAAGTGAGCTGGAAGACTTTAAACAGATGGCTGTATAATATACAGGAAAATCAGTGGTGGCAGAGACATAGAAAACTTACAGACAGACCTGGACTGTTTGGGGGACTGGGCAGTAGAAAATGAGATAAAGATAAATCAGTGTAAAAGTAAAGCAGTAAGCTTCACGAGAGCTACGGTGAAGGATCCACTGAATTATTACTTTGGGGACCAAAAATTTCCAGAAGCAAGCAGGCAGCTTTAAATACTTATGAATTATCATTTACAGAGACTTAAGCTGGGCCAATCAGGTTAATTTCACAGTACAAAAAGCCTGGAAGGCACTTCATTTCATAATGCATATATGCAGAAAGGAAAATAGTAATATGAAAAGCTTAGCCTACACATCTCTAGTGCATCTAATTCTTGAATATAGAGCTTTGTGTTGGGATCTGTACAGGCAAGGTCAGGTAATTGTGTTAGATTGGTTGCAAAAGAAAGCAGCTAAATTTGCAATTCATATGAATGAGTTATTCTGGTTAACCTTGGGGCAACATAGATAGCATGCATATGAACCCTCTTCAAAGCATACATCAGAGAACGGGCATGGAAAACTACTGGGGGCAGGATACAAGGACGGTGCTACCTGAGCAGGGAAGATCATGATTGGAAAATTAGGGGCAGGAAACACAGAACAGATATTGGGAAATATTCATTGTAAGTAGGCCCCTAAAACTCTGGAACCAACTACCTGCAGAAGTGCTAGCAGCTTCCTCTTGCAAATCACATAGTTTCAGAAACAGGGTTCCATTCCATTCCATGTATGGCGCTACAGCCCCTTCCGGGCCTTGGCCTCCCTCAAAGTGTGCCTCCACTCGTCCCTGTTTTCAGCTCTTCTCCTGCATCCTCTTACTCCTAACAGCTGTAATGCATCCCTCTGAACCATGTCTGCCCATCTCGTTCTTGGTCTTTCCACTGGTCTTGTGTTGTGGAAGGTTCCATTTAAAACCTTTTTTGGGATCCTCTCTTCCTCCATTCTTATTATATGGCCCGCCCACCCTAGTCTTCTGAT
>JGI20166J26741_11760807_pt1 | contig 10439 bp, 8 predicted proteins | sample TergutCu122P5_FD_26741 | JGI IMG/M metagenome (IMG submission 26741) | reverse complement strand
CTCTGGCCATTATCTCCGTAACCGCTCAACTTTGGACATAGGTGTTTTGGGTTATATCGGTATACTTTAACATAAGGAACACCCTCCCGAAGTCTGGCACGTTCCCCCTGGGACACCCTGTATATATACATATATATATATATATATATATATATATATATATATATTCGAAAATCGTGCCGTGTATGAGTTAATGTGGAAAAATGTGGTAGAGCCGGAGAGGCCACAGGTGACAGTAACGACGCATGCGCATTGTATACTGAATGACTATGGCTATAGACACACTCTCGGAATATTAAATACTTATTGCTTTTCCACAGCAACAATGGTAACGCGAAAGAGCTTCAATGTTTCTTTTACACGTACATTGCCTGTCTTGTTTAACTTATAATTTCTTATGACACTCACCAATCCCGAGTATACAATTATGAATTACGTAGCCCTGACCAGGATGACGTAAGAATCAATACGATTAGTGAGTGTGCGCATAAGATTAGGTTCGTCCACCGCCGCAACTCGGATCCTCCCGATGCCAGTAACTGTTTACGCAAATGACAGATGCACCAGTATTAAGTCCACGAATAGAACGTTGACGTCACAGGGATAAGGATAAGGGCTAATATGAGCTCCCCACCTTCTCGCTTTATTGCCCGTTTTCGTGAATCTGGATCAGGAGATCAGTCAAAAAGATATAAACATTAAATTATTTTTTCAGAACACACAACAACCATACTTTATATGAAGTTAAATTTAAGTTCATAAATTTAGGGTTGGTTTAACAATTGCAAATAATTTGTGCAGTTGAGTTGACTTACTTTTTTTTATCAAAATAATTGTTTTTCTAACTTATTAAGTTGCGTCATGGGACGCGAACCAGATGATAATCATTCGGCTGTTTCATAAATCGCCCCGTTTGTGCCAATCGAACGGTCGATGCCGTGCGCGAAAGTAAGTTATTGTTCCTGTGCGATACTGCGAGTTGAGAAAAACGATAGAAAACTGTCTGTCGCCCTTGAAAGCCACAAATGAGCACTGTCATTAGGAGCGCGATACTTACAGAGGCCCCGCAAAGTGGATCCCAGAGGTCTGCTGTAGTTTATACCCTTGGCCTTGACCTAAATTCGTTAGGTTTCGACGTCGCAAATTTACAAGTACGTAAAGGGACGGATGCGACAGGGCAGTTTCCGTGAAATTTGGGGAGCTTCGCTTTTGAGAGAGTTCCACCCCGTGTGTAGATAAGCAGTAGTAGTACAGTAATACATTGCGACATTAACCTTTTAAAGCCTAGCGGTTTTCTCACGTACCACCAGGTTTAATATTAAAAAATTCTAATTGGTGCTCAAATTGCGTTTAAATGTTCTGTATGGACTTTCACCTTGTACAGCGTTAACAGATTGGTAACCGAGGTGGAGAGTGTTTTACTGCGCGGTACGAACCGAGTCCTTATATAAATCAGACACGTTTCGTCTTTAAAGGGTCAACGCTCCGTAGCAGTGTTTTACTGAATTCTATGTCGCGACCCACTATAAGAAATACATATTTTACAGTCACAGTGGGCCGGGGTAGCATAGTCGGTATAGCGACTCGCTACGGGCTGGACGGTTCGGAGATCGAATCCCGGTGAGGACGAAATTTTCCGCACTAGTCCAGGCTGGCGCTAGGACCCACCCAGCCCCCTGTACAGTTGGCACCGGATCTCTTTCCCGGTGGTAAAACGGCTGAGGCGAAGCGTTAACCGTCCAAAAACATTTGGCGCCGAGGTTGAAGAAAGAGTAGAGGTATACCTCTGCTTCCCCTCTGGCCCTTCATAGCCTGTTCTAGGGCGAATTTTACCTTTACAGCTGCGAAAATGGAAATAGTATAGATTATGTTATATATTATTCACAAGTATTAAATAAAATGGTAGGCTATCTGTGCTGAATAAATATATTTTAAGTACAAAAGTAATGAATACTTACAATGTTTATTTATCTATTTGATTGCGTTTGCTTATAATATATAATATATTTTATATACAATATATATATATATGTAATTGTTGAACCAATCGGAACACCTCTTGGCAGTGTTGCACGAGTATTGGGACTTCTGTTAAGTCCACCTTTTTCTTTTGTGTAGACGTCGCAAGTAATAGTTCACACATAGACTTATGGAGTTTTTTGAGCTGCAGCAGGGATGAATTTCTGATCTTATTTGGCAATGGAAATTATTTTTGAAACTAAGTCAGGGTGGTGAAAATTATATATATAACATTTCATTTTTCTTCAAGTGTTAAGTACAATTAGATCTGTAATCCAGGATTTTCTAAGCAAATGGATATTTTATCTAAACAGTTTTCTTCAAACATCAAAGACCTACTCCAGACAGTAATGACTGCACTTTCAGGCCAAGCCCTGACGTATAACTGTATAGTATGTTTTGTTCAAAGCATCTTTTGTAAAATTTTCTTCATGGCCCTGCAACAGGTTTCGGAACAGAAGCACAAAGCCATATCGACACACACAGCTCGCACTGTACACTAGCAGTGTAGAGCTATATAAAATATCAATGACTTCATGAAGTTGCCCCGTAGAATAAATAACAGACTGTAATATAATAATAAGCGTTGTTTCTAAATGTTTTGAAATTGTACGTATTTTCCGGGATAGTAGATTGTCGCTCAGAGACATAGTTCTTAATGTTTAAGCAAGTTTCTAATAAAGAAGATAAAGTACTTGTCCCTGCCGGAAATCGAACTCTAGATTTCCAGCCCATGGCATAATCAGTACAGAGAATACGCTATCCCGGAATCTATTTAGAATAAACAGTCGTTAAAAGTTATTGCTTATTTGAAAAATACTTCATGTTTTTAACGACATTCTTGACGGTCGATACCTTATCTCAAAAGTGGCAGAACCTTCTGATCTCAGGGAGAGGGCAGGTTATTTTATATCTGTAAAGAAAATATGAATGCTTCTTCTTAATAGTGACAATCGTAACAATGAATTTACTTAACAGAAAATTAAGGGGCCATTAACACTGAATCATTTGTTTTAATTTTGTCGGCAACTGAACGAAATGTTCGTAAAATATTTTGTATTTTTCTTTGAACTTCTTGTCGCATATTAAATAAAAAAACCCCTCTGTGACCTGTTCGATTTTGTCTAGAAGCGCTCGTTCTAGAATGCGCAAGCACCCGAAAATTCGTTCTTGTTCTGTTCGATTAGTTGTAGTCTGCAGGGATTGCGTACGCTAACAAGAACAAGCTAAATGGTACATATGTATATCGTCACAAACACAACTATATTCCTTGTAGTACGTTTACTATTACTAAGGTACTACACGTTTCGGCCATCAATGTTGGCCATCTTCAGGTTGTACATGAGGAACTTATCAATAAGCTATACCAACATGTGTGGGGAGTTTAGAGTTTGTGGGGTGGGGTGGGTGCGAGATCTCGTTTTGTGTTGGAGAAAGGGGTATGGACTGGGACTGTTTTGGGGATTGTGTTAAACCATTCATGTCTACTTACAGCTATGTCTATAAGTGGGTTACATTTTTTTATATGTACAAAATATATTTGAAAAACTATATTATCTATGGGCTAAGTCTAAGGTGCTATTGTATTATATACACAGTTTTAAATATTTGGGTCTTATTGTTTAATTATCTCTACTGCAAGTCTCTATCTCAAAATTGCGTACGCTGTTAGCCAAGTTACAACCTTTTAACTAGGCACGCCCATTTACTTGCGGGTCCTTCATGATTCATCCTCGGCATGTATGTCCGATGCTCTACAATATATTTCACTGATAAAAAGGCCATAAATAAGGTGGGGTAAAATTGGTCTCTGTATCATATGAAGGTATATGAGGGAGTGGACTTATTGCTCCACATATTCTTAACTTCGATACTGGATGGTTGTGAGTTGTTAGCTTTACGCTGAAAGGAGAGAAAAGTCTCTTACCTCTGACGGGAATCGAACCACAATATCTGGGTTATTTAGCCCACTGGTCGCTTCATTACACAGGCTATAGGGGTACAAAAACCCGCAGCACCAGGTTGCCCGGCCCACTAAAATTAGTAAGGTGACGCCTAATATTTGTGGGTCTTCAGTGCGGAATTTGTTTCAAGTCACCTTCTGGCGCCTGGAGTGTCAAGATTGCTGCTAGATATTTGGAAAGTGTGTGCACCCTTGACTACACTAACCTAGCCACGGATTAAAGCATCCTGTCTCCCTCTGGTGGCGTGTATGCCGCAAGTGCATGTCAACTGTGCACCGTAGCCTGAGCGTCGTCTAATCCATGGTCAGTGGTTAGTTCTGCTATCTGGGAAGTGCCAACTTCTGAAATCTTGTGTGCGATAACGTTAGTGGTTGTGACAACCTTTTTATCGATGTTGTGTGTTCTCTTGTATAGTTCATCTGTTGTTGATAGTTGTTTACTTAATGTACACAAATAATTACTAACTTCAAATATGTCAGAAACGAATTCTGTAGACAAAGAGGTATGTTGAAAGTATAAATGATTTGTACATAACCTTAAACACTATTGCTCCTGACGTTTTCGAGTTTCATAACACAGTATTCAGCGTAGCTTATTCGAAATCCTAAAGACATACGTTGCGTACAGTGTCTGATACAAAAGCTGCAGATATAGGTAGCAAGTATCCTCAATTACAGACGGCATTACATTTTCGTAAAGTATGAGAACTTCCTATTAACTTCGAATTGTTCGGTCATTTTAGTGCGCTTATGCTCTGTATGTTTCAGATTTACACATTTGGTTGTAGGTGTAGTGTAATCCATTTTCTTTTTGCAGCACAAAGGAGAGGATTCTCCGTTTAGCAACTCTGTTTACAAGGAACTGTCCAGGTTGAATGGTCGTATCAATCAGATGAGCAAGACAGCGATTACATCCAAGTTGAAACAGTTGAAATTGAGCACAGAAGGAAGCTGCGATGTTTTGAAAAAGAGGCTAAAAAACTACTACAAGAATCAGAAGCTGGCCAGTGCTAACTTAGTCACTGGCAGCAAGCTCATACCCTATTATGTAATTGTTGACTTCGAGGCAACATGTGAAGAGGTCAATGCTCCAGATTACCCGTAAGATTTGTCTTTTGTTGTATAGTTGTTGTGTAGCATACAACATTACATCCCAGTTTGAGAAAACAGAAATGGGGTATTTTGACTTTGTTCAGGTGACACCACTGGAAGTTAAGTCCTGTGAGTAAGCACTTTTTATTCTTAATTCTGATGTATAATATTTCGGGGAATTTTCACAGGCATGAGATCATTGAGTTTCCAGCTGTCCTTGTCAGCACAGAGTTGCAACAAGTGGTAGACCACTTCCAAGCATACTGCCGGCCTGTACTCAACCCAACACTGTCTGGGTTCTGCATGGAACTGACGGGTATTAAGCAGGAGGAGGTGGATGCAGCTGACACCTTTCCACAGGTTCTGAGAGACTTTGAGGCCTGGCTTACCAAACACAAGCTAGGCACAAAACACAAGTTCATTGTGGTGACAGATGGACCCTGGGATATGGGGCGGTTCCTGTATGGTCAGTGCAAGGTATCACTGAATTGTGATTTATGGAGATTTGGTTATGATACAGGTGTGCGGTATTTTCCACAGTGCACTATGAAAAGCTAATCACCGTCAGGGTATGTGTCCCTGAATCTCTCATATGAATATGTTCCCTTACACAACCATGCAAAGATGAGAAAAATTAAATACAGTGCAATGGCTTGTAGTAGAGCCTACACAGGATGAAACTGTTTAATGAAAGGTTTCATGATTAACATTGGATGGATGGATGGTCGCAGGTTATGAATGTACACAATATATATTGCAGCCATTTTTTATCATCAAATTGCATGAATGTCTGATAATGTTTGGTGAACTTTAAAGAATTAGGGAGGCATTAGTTGAGGTTCAAACCAGGCATCTCCTAATATAACATGTAGGTTGAGTTGTGGTCCAGTAGTTGGCAGGCTGAACTTATTTCTTTATAATGACAACATGTGCCTTCTAATCAGTTCTGCGCCCTGCATAGTAGTGTCACTGAGACACTATACCGTGGTCCTAGTGGTTGCACCACCATCTGAAGAATTTTGTTAAGTGTTCTGTTTGACACCCAGCACACCACTTTGCTTGAATCTTGATACCAAATCTCATTTCCTTTAGTGCTGTCTTAAGTTTTATTTAAAGAACTAAGTCACAAAGTGCAGAGTCTGGTTAGTAAGGGGAGTGTGTAGTGACAGTTATTTTATTCTTAGTCAGAAATGCATGGGTTGACAAATTAGAATTAGCACAGTGTTTTGTGATGGTGGAGTGAATACTCTCATGCATTCTGCTTTGCAGGTGCTTGCACCACATATTTTCAAAAAACAAAGGAACCTTAACACCTTACCGACCAGATGGTCTTTTAATTAAATGCCCCCATTTCCGGGACGTTTGAAACGCTTTGAATGTTCATCCCCATAACTTTTTCTTACTTACAGTTTAACATTGTACATTATGCTCCTGAGCCCCAGACTGCAGAAACTGCATGTAGATAGTCTAGTAGCTCATCACAGAATGGTATTTTTGAAAACAAGACCCTTTGTGAAGCAGAACAATGCAGAATTTACAAATGTATCTAGTTTCACTTCGCTTCTTATGTGCAGCACACACTTTACACGGTCTTGCAGGATACTTCCTTCCTCCCTCCCCACCACCAACAAATTTTTCAAGTTTGTGTGTTCTGAAATCACCAGAAAGTCTGCCTAATGGGTCTTGTTTAGGCCCCCTTGGTGTTGTTTGCCTCTCTGGCAATTGAAGGTCATCAGAATTGGACTCACAATGATTCTGGACTTCTGATTTCCAGGACCTTCCTACCTCATGCAGGAAGTTCTTGTACTTTACTTTTTTTTTATTTAGTGTCCTGTACACAAAAAAATGCATTGAAGAGAGCACAGTTTAGCAGATACAGTACCACTTTTTTTGACCATTTTACAGTTTTCTCAGAACTGAGTAAAAACTGAGGTACTGGTCTGCCCTATCTATGCCCTTCTTGAATTTATTGTACTGGACAACAGCATAAGGTTTCTTTACTTCCATGTTTGTTTTCCTGTCTTTCCTCCCTTTGTTTACAAATGTTGCAGCATGGATCATACTTATCATTCGCACAAATCTTGTCTTTCCACACTTGCACCATTACGTCACCATACCTCCGGAACGCCGACTTCCCCTTCTAGGTCACGTGGAATGCCCCTGTTAGCCCTCATAGTGCCACGGACTCTCACATTTCTATTGAGCAATGTCTGAGCTAATCTCACACTGTTATGAAAATTGTCTTGATAGATGTGAGGAAAAATGGGCGTGGAAATTGTGGGGTCAGTGGACCAGTAGAAGATCACAATTGTTTATGTGAACTAGTTTTGGGGACGTCAGTGTCACTGTCCAAACTTTCATTGTCACTATAATCAGAGACATCAGAAATGTATCCGCATATAACTCACACAAAATATTGTCCTCTTGCAGAACATTCCTATGCAAAGCCATGATTGCAACTGAAGTAAAACAGAGAGAGTGGTCCCTTAGTTGCAGTCTAATAGTTCTAAAAATAGGGGTTCATGACCAGTCTGATTATTTGTAACTTGAGACCCTAGCATCCTGCATCAGGCTGTCGATAACCTTGAAGTGAAAAGTGAGCCAGACCAGCTGACAAACACATGTGCAGGACATCGTGTAAGAAAACGTAGAAATGCGTGACCCATCAACAACGCATGGTATAGCAATCACGCATTTCTGTGTGGCCTGACGGCAAGGTGTTAAAATCAAAGAACACTATAAGATTGAAAATAATCATTACCATGATTACGAATTATAGAAACCAAAATTGGCAAGCTTAATGAGCCCTCACAAACAGAAAAAAAACTGAAAACTAAACAACAGAAAGTCTATAATTAAAATTGCACAAATAAAAATAAACAGAAAAATAAAGAACCAAAACAACAAACTCCAATCTTAACAAAGTAATCAACAAATGCTTCTGACTAGAAGAAAAAACCCAAATCCCACAAAAATAAACAACAAAAAAATACTATCACATTGGCATGAAGTAAGTTTTAATAATTTCATAAAAATTTAAACTGGTATGGGTGCCAGGACACATGGGAATTGATGGAAATGAAATAGCTTATGAATTAGCCCGACAAGGCTCCTTACATCCACTAATAGGACCTGAGCCTGTACTTGGTATAGCAGCAGAGGTTGCCAAGGGGGATCAGAGACTGGACTAGTAGGAAACATTGGGAGTATTGGCAGTCTGTATGTGGGCAAAGGCAAGCGAAGGGTTTTATTTAAAATACCATCTGCAAAAAGAGTTGGGGAATTGCTCAACCTGAGCAGAAGACAGCTAAGAATATTGACAGGGCAGCTAACAGGTCACTGTCATTTGAAAGGACATTTATTTAAACTGGTGGTGGCAAACAGTCCCATGTGTGATGCAAGCAGGCATCTGAAACAGCATCACACATTTTTTGTGACTGTGCAGCTTTGGCCACATTAAGATTCAGGCACCTGGGTTGTCATTTTCTGAAACCAGGTGACTTTGAAAACATCTCTGCCAGCAGGATACCACACTTTGTTCAAGGTCCGGGACCGCTGACTGAATGAGCTGAAGGGCTACAAGAAAGATTGATCACGGTCGAAGTGCACGTGCCACTTGATGCCCCCCCCCCAATCAGTATTGTGTTCTATCCTATGTTTAATTTGAGCCTAACATTGTATCAGAATGTTGTAATTAGACTACCCGATGAGCAGCAGTCCTTTGTTTATGATGATCATCTTAAGTGTTGTCATCCCGTTGTGTTTTATTACACAAGATTAATTTTATGTTCTGAGTAACACAACTTCATCCATCTGAATATTATAGAGATTTTCATATAATTTATGTTTTTTCATGTATAAAACCCCTAATTCATCTTTTATTCCTAGCCTTCAAGCCTTAGTTGTGATGAATGTGTGGCAGGTGGCTGGCTAGACATTTTTATATGTGCATATTTTGGGACTACATTTTTCTTTAGACATTGTTGAAATAGTTGTTATAATTGCACTTCAAAAAACTTTCCTTTTATGTTCTTGTATTTATTGATGAGGTAAGCTTGATTAGCACAGATCAGCATGTTATCATCCCATTGTGTTTTATTAAACCATTCTGAACAACTATTCAGAACATATAATTAATATGAGGATGAAATTATTCACAGATTTCTGGGATTCCATATCCACAGTTTGCCAAGAAATGGATCAACATTAGGAAGACATTCAGTAACTTCTACAAGTGCAGGAGGGTGTGTATCACATAGTGAGATTATTCAGGACCACAGTGACCATTATTGACATGACAATCCATAATCTTGGCGAAGTAATTTTTGATGTACTTCTTTATTTTATACAGAGTAGATACAGGTGTGTTGGCTTATTCATTATGTACCAGACCGAGACATGTATTGCCTGATTTAAAATAGCCAGTGCTAGGCATGATTTTGTTGTGAGACTTCAGGACAGCAGTTGTATTTTGCTGGTCATACAGTATTGTATGTGATGTGCCTAACTTCATGCATTTGTCAGTTTGTTCTGCTGCCAATAACTGCCCAGTTTTTACTCTGTGTGCAATATTTCAAGTATGATTCACCTGAAGTATATTTAAAGATTCAGTTCATACTATCTAATAAACACAGTGGGTCTTGGTTATAAAATCGAATAAGCTAAAAGCTGTATAGAGAAATTATCAGTATTCATTCTGAGAACCATACAAAACTCATAAATATGCTCTGTGGCCATAATGCATAATTTTTTAATATTAGACCTGTGGTACATAAAAGTAACAACTGGGCTTTACCAGGCTATACAAGTAGGATGAAGTTAGTAGACTATGTAGCATGCACAGAAGAAACATAAACTGCATAAATGTTGGTTGCGAACTGACATTTGAAGAGGATTTTTGTGAGACATATTATTAGATATGATATTATTAAAATGGATCATAGAAAAGTAAGTTGTAACGATTTGCAGTGAGTTTAACTGCCTCAGAATGGGACCTAGTTGTAGGTTTTCCTGAACAACAGGATCCTGTAACAACACAAAATGTCTTAATCACTTGAGTAATTGTCACTGCTTAATGAAAATCCAGCACATGCGCTGTCTATACTTATAACAAAGATGCCACTTGAAACTGGCATTGGCATTGTTGTTTTTTTTTTTTTAATGTCAAGGTAGGCTTCTAGTTTATGGAAATTTAGGGGTGGATTTTGTTTTGTAGATTCTTGATATTTCATTGCATCTGACTGTTCTTTTGCATTTCAGTTCAGTTTGAAACTGATGCTTGAGCACCTGGAACTCAATTTTGAGGGACGGCCACATTGTGGGCTTGATGATGCCCGGAACATTGCACGTGTGCTGATCCGAATGA
>JGI20166J26741_11760585_pt1 | contig 10439 bp, 7 predicted proteins | sample TergutCu122P5_FD_26741 | JGI IMG/M metagenome (IMG submission 26741) | reverse complement strand
CGACCGTTCATGTTTGCTGCTTTATGTTAGCGCGCGCATCCACTAAAACATTCGTTAGCCGAATCCATATTCGTTAGCCGAGTCCGAAAAAGAGCGAAAAGAATCTTCGTTAACCGAAAAATTCGTTAGCAGGGTCACTCGTTGGCCGAGGTATCACTGTACTCCTATCTCAAGTGTATTGTGTATAACAAGTTGTTAAAACCCCGACAATCATTTTGAATAACCCTGTGTTTCTGTTATTCAGTACAGTAACAGGTCCTAAAAATGGAATACTTGTTACATAACAGAGAAATATCGATGCCACAAGATGTAAACAGGGTCATAATGTCATGAAGTAACCATGACACCGTCAGTAACCAAACGTCCAGCTTGGCTGATGCAGCTTCAGTACAAAGTGAAATGATATTTGTGCCATGATCTCTGTACCTACAGCACGTGATTGTTTCATGCTCTTATAGAAGCTTCAATGCACAATCATATGGAAGCCACAGCTCTTAACTCGCCTTATAAAAAGCGTTACTAGACACACTGTGGGGATTCGTCCTACTTTACTGGTCACCGAAAACCCGATGTCACTTTGCTGACTGCTGCTGCTGGGATCTTTGTCTCTAAGTTAGTAACTTTACACATCGACACCTCTCAAGAAACAAATTCTTAATCTACGAGGTGTACAATCCTACAGAAGCCAGATGTATCCAGCAGTTCATCATTTAACAAGCCTAACAGCTACTCACTTATCAACGCGTGTCGTACAGGACGTGAATTGAAATTCTTACGGTTTCCACAGCACTCCAAGACTTCCCTCTCGGTCAACGCCCTCTGCATTCTGCGTTCCCAACCTTCCACCTTCTTTGGGATTCAATAGCAGACCCACGCTTTAGACGCGCGGTCACTGGGATCGGCCCTCATTGCAATATGTTTACATTATTTGCTGTGAGCGGAAATTCTCCGCTTAAAGGGATTCGCTGTAAGAAGTTTTCATTTGCATCCAATTGACCGCAAATAACGGATTCCCTCTGCATTAAAAACGCAACGCCGAACTGCTTATTTCTTCACAATCAGTAATGACAACATGGCGGAGGCGCGAACTTGTGAGACGAGAACCACTAGCGAGTTGGTAATAGGACTTGAAAAACATGCGGCAATTTTTAAAGGTACTAATAAGTAAAACGTAAGATAAAAAAATGGCGGCTATGCGGACGTTTTACTTTAGGCATGTTCATAACTGCCAGTCCCAGTAGCCGCGCGGTCTAGGGCGTAGGTTTACGGCCGCTCGCCCGCTGAGATTGTGGGTTCGAATCTCACCGGAAGCATGGATGTTTGTCTGTTGTGAGTGTTGTGTGTTGTCAGGTAGAGGTCTCTGCGACGGACTGATCACTCGTCCAAGGGAGTCCTACCGACTGTGGCGTGTCGTTGTGTGTGATCAAGAAACCTCGAGAATGAGGAGGTTAAAGCCCGCTACCGGACTGTGAAAATACAACCACAGTGGGTTGTAACGCCAAGAAAATAAACAAACAAACAGGTTCATAACTAATGAACCACTGGAGCTGGGAATGGGAAATTTGTTACAACGTATGTAGAAATAATGTACTTAATCCAGGTGTCCACAAATACGATAAATCTAGAAGCCATGTAAAAAATCTCGGCGCCGCAAGAGTGACATGACGAATGTTCCATGCAGAGGACCCACAAATATTAGGAGACGCCGTAAAAAATTAGCAGTCTGGGCAACCTGTTGCCCGCGATTTGTGCACTCCTTCACAACGACGATGATGATGATGATAATGATGATAATAATAATAATAATAACCCCAGGCAGCAAGGTCCTTCTTGAAAAGTTTACAGTTCCTCAGAGGTAGTCTGCTAATTCTGGGCATTTTATGGAACCCATAGTTTCATTGTCTTAAGCCAGTTCAATCCAGTCCCCGCCCCTATCCTAGTCCTTGAATAACCATTTTAATATTATCTTCTTCACACCAACGCATAACTCTTCCAAGTGATTTCTTTCCTTCAGATTTCCCAATCAAAACCCTGTATGCACCTCTACTCTCCCCCATACGTGCCGGATGCCCCGTCTACCTGAATTATTATTATTATTAGCAGCAGTAGTATGAGTATTAGTAGTAGTAGAAACAGATATGTAGAATTGAAATTATGTGAAATAGGAAGAGTTCTGCTCCGAACACCTTGTTCGAAACACAGGCTGTTCGGTACATGTTACGCACGCGCACGTACGCACGTAACAGGGTAAGCACTAAACCAGTTCTGTTATCACAAAGTTTGGTCCAACGATGGGCCTAGACACACACGTTTCGTCCTAAGCCGAAAAGTAGCAATCCCATGGTCTTCACCAAAACCTGAACATTCGTCATAAAGCCAGTACGGCTGTGACTCACTTTGCCTTTATGTATGTCGAACTTGTAGATCACTGCATAGCCGTCGAACCAGTGGTTCATTACGAAGTCCCCGATGTCGAATTTCCCAGGTCCAAGACGCAGAAAGCTTCCCTGCAACCATTTCGGGAACTGGCCTGTGGGACAAGCACTGCTGTATCAATTACAGAAGTCACTGGTTTCGCAAGAAAGAGAATAGCATGATTTTGATAAACAGAAGTAAGTCGACGGCATTTATTTGTGGTTTTATGATGCTGTCAGTAACACAGTAATGACACATACCTATAAAATATAAACAAGTGGTCCTGTCCCAGTTAGCGGTGCTATTGTAATGGCTCATCTTCGCGTATTTCTGCTGCAGATGGCAGGCTTGATTAGCTGTTTATATTAGTATCAGCCTGTGCCATTGTTAGAGTTTGTTTGTTTTGATACTGTTGCATGACAGGGCTACATTATACCCTCTTTGTTCAGCTCGTTTTCAAGTAATGAGGCACAGACGCGCAAGAAGCAGACGTCCGGATGCTTCGGGAGGTAACAGTTCAAAATGTTCTAAGTGTGACGATTTTCAGTGTCGTAACAATAATTAGCTCCATGAAATGGAGCTGTTGTTGGGATACACGATTGGGTAAGTCAGTCATTGCTTGCCATTTAATTTATTACCGGCGATAAATTTCCCAGATTGATGATCATCACTTGTCCAAATTTAAAAAAAAAAAGGACACTTTGGCCACAAAACTTTGTTTATTGGCAAACTGGTAAACTACAGACCTAATAGGGAGCTTGATGTACTTACTAAGGTGTGACTTGTATATGATAAGGTTAACAGCAAAGCCCTAGTGTCAACGCTAGCCTGTGTGCAACAGAAAATACATGGTACAGGTTCAAGCAAAGGGGCACGATACTTCCCAAAGGAAAATGATGTGTGCGTTAACATTGGATACAATACAGCACTGTTACACTTGTTTTGACATGCCATAATGTAGTTAACGTAGTTTAGACAAAAATTAAAAACCAAACAAAAACAACTGAATCTGTTGTAATGACTTATGACAGTAATTCTGCATTTAACAACCCTTTTCGCCGTACGCCCTTCACCCCAGAATTGTGTTGATCAAACTGTGGTTTCTCAGTACTCATTCCAGTTCGCCTTCAGCTCCAGCACGTTACAGATATGGTGGCAGCGGTTCTAGGTTTTTAAGGTTCTGAGATTTTTTTAGGTTCTGAAATTCTAAGGTGCTAAGTTTCTAAGGTACATGCATTTAATTGGTTTTATTTGGTGTATGTGCCACGTCCGTTCTTTTGAGCAATAGGGAGAGTATCAGTAGGTAAGATCTAGTTTCCATATGACCTCACACACTGGTTCGCCGTTCTACAGTGCGCGTTTTCCATTTGTGCATTAAACGTGTGTTTTTTTTTCTTCAGAATATTCACTTTTAGCGTTTGGGGCGACAGCTTATTTTTCAGAATGGCGGAAAGTGTATTGAAACAATTAGAAGCACTGGCAAAAAAGTTGGCGAAGCTAACTGCAGGACCTACTATCGAAAGCCATGCGACGAAGGATTTGTCGGTGGTTGCTCTTATACCGGAGTTTACGGGTCGTTCAGGGGATTTGAAAGTGCGCGAATTTTTGGAAGTTGTAAATTTTGTAGGGCGCATGGGATTTGGGAGACAAGATGATAAGAAACACGCAGCTAAGTTTAAATTAGAAGAGACAAGTAGGTGGTTTTATTTGAGCAATGTGGAATTATACGACGAACATATTGCGTGGGTCAGGTTTTGCAATATTTTGGAAACCAGATTTCGGTTCATAGAAACTGATCTGTGCCATTATCAGAGGTTACTGGAAGTTAGACAAGAGACAGACAAAGACGACGACGACGATGATGATGTATTATCATTTTCTGATAAATCTCCTTGCACAAAAAACTTTGCCCAGTGCGGGAGATCCTGCAGTACAAAATCCGTACCAACTTGCATGCAAGAAGAGGCAGCTGTCTGGGTTTACACATAGCCTTAGACCAAGCATATCGACCGCAGTGCAATTACAAGCCCCGAAGACTAGAGAGAGCCACAGAAATTGCAAATACCACGTATTTAACTTCAAAATCTAAGAATGGCACGGATGATGAGCACATTTATTTCACTGGCAGGTGCGCTCATGATTGCCGTTCTATGTCGTGCGTTCACCGGTCCGCAGGCTTCATGCCTAGTTCTTTGCGCGGCTGTCACCGAGGACACAGTCAGCCTTCAGTTTTAGGTTAGTCATTGAACTGAAACAGGAAAGTCCACAAAACACAGGCTGTAGATAGGAAGACATAAGAATTATGTAGCTTTTAGTTCATGTAGGTTCAGAACTGAGTTTTCATTTAATGACAATAGGGCAGCATCAAATGTACGTACATTTAACCCTCAAACCACAGGCTTTCAGATAGTGGTGTAGCTGAAGATGGGGGAAGGGGAAGGGGTGATGGTAGGGTCCAAAGGGCAGAAAATCTTGATAGGAATAAACTTTAAATTACTGAGCCCAGCAAAAGAAAATTAAATGACATTAACAAGTAAAATGACTATCAGTCTCAATATAACAATTTTTAATTAGATAATACAATCAATTTATCAGTCGAGCTAAGTGTTTCAGCCCGAATCAGGTCATCTTCAGGCTGAGCTTAAAATATATTAAGAAAGACACTATATAGTTATGTAATTAATCGTTACTCTTTCTTGACAATTTACATAAATAGACTGAAAGAATATACAACATATATTCATTTAAAACTTCACGAAAAATAACAATTATGTCACCATATAGTAACTTCTCAATATGTTTTATAGGTGAGCCTGAAGATGGCCTGATGTAGGTTGAAACACGAAGCTCGATTGATAAATAAACTGTATTGTCTAATAAAAATGGTTGTGTTGAAACTGGAAGTGAATTTACTTGTTACTGTCATAGACACACAACGGGATGTTACGTGTAAAAATTTTAAAAATTCAATAAACAATGTGATTTTAAAAGCCCATTAGGGGGCGGAGAGATAAAAAGTACAGTTGCTGCACGAAACGTGCGAAGTCAAGCGTGATTATGTAAGAGACGGTGTCAGCGGCAACCAAACTTGTAGTCTCAGTACCACATTTACGTAACAGATGGCGCCACAGACAGTACCTCCAACGTCATTACAAACTGGGCTCCACACGAGGCAGTTACGTGCACTGCGTGCCTACTCTATTGCTTCCTGAATGGAGGAAAACTGTTAGCTAAATTTCCATTAACACATAACAGATTTTTTTACTCAGAGGTACGGGCCATTTGTTTTCGATTAATTAATTAATCCATCGTCAGACCTTGTACAAGATAAGAACCAAGATTAAAATGATAACATGTCACAACGAGTACATCTGTTTTTTTTTGTGGGATCCCACATTACAATTAATATTACAATAAAACTGTAACAGGAAACATAAACTATTATAGTTAAAAAGATTGACAAAACAAAAATAAGAATATTTTAACATTTTTATGGCACAGAACTAAGGTAGAAACGCTTTCATTTTATCAAGAGGATCAGAATAACCAAGTTGTGCATCAATATGTAGTCCTTGGGCGACTGTGTCATCCATCTTAGTTCTCCACACACAGTCACCCAGAGACTACATATTGATACACAATTTGGCTCTTCGTATCCTCTTGATAAAATGAAAGAGTTTTATACCTTAGTTCTGTGTCATAAAAATTTTAATATACTCTTATTTAAGTCTAATCGATGTTTTTAACTCTGGTAGTGTATTTTTACTGGTACAGTCTTTATGTAAAATTGTTACGTGGGATCCCACAGAATAACACAACAGATGTATTCGTTGTGACATGGTATTCAGTTATTCTTGCTGTATATCTTGTACAAGGCCTGATGATGGATTAATTAATTAATCACAAACATGTGGCCTGTATCTCTGAATGATAAATACGTGTTGGGTTTGACTGAACACTTGGCATTTTTTTTTCGACTGAGCTGTACAGAGCGGGATATATTCCATTCAATTAATTTCGACGTGTCTGAAGATTGCTCGGAAAATAAATACGTGGGAGGGTCGGAACCGTAAGAGACGGAAAGACATTAAATATCCTACGGTTGAACACTGACTGGAAACTTACGGCTCCGAAATTTCGCAGGAAATTCCCGCCCATCCTTCTGTAACAGCCCGGAAAGAGTTTCACGTATACGGTAAAAATTCAGTTCTCACCTTGCACAAAACACCCCGTGTCCATTACAGTGGCTCAAGCACTGCTGTTGCTTATTTAAATAAACTATTGCAACATACAGGCTTTTGAGAACGGATGTACATGATGGCAGAGGCGGCGTTAGGAGTACACAGGGCCTAGGACCGACCATGGCCGCGCAGGGCCAGAGTATCGGTATCTCGATTGGTATGCTACCACAAACACTGATTATGTCTAGACTAGATCAACTTTCGCGACTTGGCGCACGAATTTAGTTTTTTCATCATTCATAAAATTTTTTCCTGTTTGTGGACAAGGGTTTTTTTTTATCGAAAGAGCGGGGCCTGGGGCGGTCGCCCCACTTGCCACCCTCAAACGCCGCCTCTGCATGATGGATATCAGCAGCATTTATAATAACTCTCTCCATTGCCATGTAAATACTACAGACAGTACACTAAGTTTAGGAATCAAACTCATTTCTTCAGGTGAAACCAATAATCCTAAAACAAAACTGACCAAAAATGTAGTGCACAAACATACTAGAAACTGAAGTCGCACGCGAGAAAAAAATACACCGAAAAATATAAATTACAAATAAGTAAAACTCCCCCAAAAGAAATTTTAAATAATAAAGATAAAACGTAAAAATTTAAAACAGGCCTGCAAGTCATGATACCGGATAATAAAACATGAACAAATTCAGGCCTATTTTAAAATTTTATATTTTATCTTTGTTGTTTTAAAGGTTTTTACGGTTTTCATATTGGAAATTTGTATTTTAGATATAAAGATTTTTTTTTGTGTGTTTCTCGCGCGTGAATTCGTTTCATGAGTGTGTATGTTACATTTTTGGTCAACTGTGTTTTAGGATTAGTGGTTTCACCTGAAAAAGGAAGCAGTCTGCTTCCGAAACATAGCGAAATTGTTTGAGTTTTCATGGTAATAAAGAAAGTTACTGTAAATGCTGATAATATTACTAAATAAATTATGTTTATTCTGAGAATCACACACATTACCACAAACACAGCTTACGGATAAATGAAGACCTATGGCAAGTGAAAGTATCTGGTACACACAGTAAGCATTGTGCTTCAAAGTACTAAGGATCAGCAAACAAGACATAATATTCTGTGTACACTGTTTTGGTGTTAGTATTAATAATTATGATGGTGTGTGAAAGGCCCCCTCTCTCGACAATTGCGAAGTTAAACCTCTTGTACAGGTTGTGGTGCATTACAACATATCGGCAGCCTGAGGGCAACACAAACAAACAATTGCAGTCCAGAATTAAACAACACACTAACAGTTGACTTTCTCCTCACTGTGCTGCTGTTCATACGTAACACAGATTCGAGTCTTTTTTTCTCCTATTCTGCAGAATCACCGTAAATGGTAAAGAATGGGGTCCAGACCGTCGCTTCGAGGGGCTATCCCTCGTGCTGTAGCATTGTTACTAACATGAGTTGCAGGGCTTGGTGGATGCTAGTATGGAGACAGCTCAGACCTCGCTACGCCGGAACCATCAAAGAGCAAGGTGACAAAAAATACGTACAACACACAACCCCGAGTTGAATCTAAGTCCGAGTTATTGTCTCAGCTTTTGTCTTGCTTTTTAGTAGCACCTCGTACCTCAAAGTTTATGACTGACCGCCATGTTGAAATCACTGCATACAAGAATTACACAGAAAGTCGACATCCAAGCTGTTAAAATAAAATTATAAGGCCCACTGATATTTAAAATGGGAAAATGTTGTAATTTTTCTCTCCATCTACATTTTCTACACGTAACACTTCCACTAATAGCGAGACATTTTATCGCATCACTCTTTTAACTTAAAATTTTCATCTACCGGCAGATAGCGCAGCGATCGTCGCTAATTCAGTTTTCTGTAAGTCGGGGGCGAATGCGTTTCAGTTCAAACTATTGAATTAAAATCACGTTTTAATTTCTTTATTTATTTAAAGAAGGTGCTGGAAGAGATTTCCTTCGGCTCACAAGCATGCATCACATCCGACAAACATGTTGTTCATTGCAAGTTGAAGTTCAGGTGGTGAAACTTAATATTCTTCATTCTGAGTTCTTTTGTTTCATATCGTCTTCAGTACCAGGATTATTGCCATATACTGGAGAATGGGGTAGACCAAAACCTCTCTAGATAACGTACAGAATTTAATATTATTCACTCTGTACATTGTGCATCTAATGATTTATAACACCAACATATGCACACAAATTGTGTAAAGTCACAAGGCATCCATAAACATGAACCTTCCTGTATGTTTCAGCGATAAATCACCATTCTCAAGGGCCCGGCAGTAAAAATAAGTATATAATAATAATAAATATATTTCATGTTAATATTATGTATTACTTTGTACTCATGTCTTCCTTAGGATAGCGATTTATCGCTGAGGCATACAACAGGATTTATGTTCATGAATGACATGTGACTTTATAAAATTTTTGTGCCTATGTTGGTGTATATAAATGATTAAAACACGGATTTGTTGACCGTGGGAGAAGTTGCACTGACGTGCTTCAAAAACATATAGGGTCTTTCGTAAACGGACATATGTCCACAAAACTGTGCCACATTATATACAACATATCGGTGTGAATTTATGGATTCAGAAAAAGAATGGGCCCAGAAATCCTAGCAGCATTCATAGCACACCACACACAAAGTGTAAAATCATGTAGCCTAATGACAGTGGATTAACGTGAGAAAAAGGTTTTCACAAGTGTCCACTACCCATTGAGCTAAAACCAAATCTCACCGCTAAACAGAATAAATGTGGGCTATGTCGTCCCATCACGCACCCAATGAAGGTAACAGTTCATAAAATTCAGACTTTCTTTACTACCTGTGCTGAATAGTTTGAGAACCACAGTTGTCTTATATGGTTATAGCTAGCACGTATCTTCTGTGGTCTGTTACGGGCTAGGATGGAACCGGTTACATAGGTGATCAGGAAAATTTGTTCTATTTGACGTACCACTTGCTACAGCACACGTATTCGAGGTACGTTAACAAACATATCCTCACAGCAACTGTAAGTGACTGATAAACAGTGAGGCAGGCAGTGGGCTAATTTATCATGTATTAATATACGCTGACGGCAAGCAGTGTCACCTCGCACAAGTGTCCGCGACTGTACGATTGACTTGTTACGTCGGGCTGAAGAGCGCCAGAACTCGTTCTTAGGTTTTTGCGTACAAATAGAAGTACTAGTAACTAGTAACGTTTATTTTTGTACATCACAATAAGGAGAGTACCAGAACATGTAACAGCGTTATCATCTCGAATTCCAGGGCGAAATTGCTAAATACACGTAGATTAAAAATAACATCTGGAAAGTCTGTACCTACGGATATATCAAAGTATGTTTTGCATAATAACAAAATATGGACAAAAGGACTGTTCATTTCTTTAGATATTCTGAACATTTTCCTTGTTTTTGTTTTTGGCGTTACTTTATTGTTAAATAACTGCTGCAAAAGGATTTTACACCAAAATTCACTCTCTCTCTCATTGAACAGCCACACTAAACTGCCTCGCTGCCATGTCTCCGTTTTTTTTTAAATATTTATTTACAACATGTTCTATTACATGGTAATACTACATGTTCAAGTATTCATTTGATTCACTTTTTGTTCTTTTGGTAAGTAACTTGACGAAACTTGAGAATGCTTGTAGATACTTTGTTGTCAGTTCATCCTTTTCAGGGGGCCGGACCCTCCGCTGACCATTATTTTCTTTATCATGGAACTTCTTTGAGCCTCGAGAATATTACATTCGAAGATTATGTGGTCGGATGTCTGCTGTCCTTCG
>JGI20166J26741_11760474_pt1 | contig 10440 bp, 10 predicted proteins | sample TergutCu122P5_FD_26741 | JGI IMG/M metagenome (IMG submission 26741) | reverse complement strand
GTCTCATTCGTCCGAATTTAGTATATATTATTTAAAATGTAAATCAATGTTTCGTCTTTATCAATTATTTACCTAAAAGATGTGTAGATACCTTTGCCTTAATGCACATCACACTTGTATCAAATGGTTGCGCAAAACACCGGTCGCCCAGCGGCGGCATTGCGTGCCTCGCAATGACTTCACGCGGTAGCCGACCGAAATGATGATGTCAAGATTGTAATGGAGCAGGTTTCTGCTCACGCGGCGGTTTCCTTCATTTTGAACTGTCAAGTATTCCTTGACAGTTGCCTCTGGCGTCAATTCTCCCTCCGCAAAAGCATTATTGATGTGCAAGCTGACATTTTGCTTGCTGGTTTGAAACAGTTCCGCCATCTGCGCCTGCGAGAGCCAGACGGACTCATTTTCCATGCGCACCTCAATGCGGGCGCTACCATCCTCGGTTTGATAGATGACGATTTCTGAATTTTCAGGCTTCATGGGTTTGATGTGTTAGCTTTAGCATCCTTGACCTGCATGGTGTTCTCCCAAACCCTTGATTAAAGAGGCTCGCCGTCGCACAGACGTAGAATTGTATTCAAAAATGCCTTCAATTCCGGGCAAGCATCAGCGGCGATCAACAAATTGTTATCACGCAAGATGCGCTCGCCGTCGACGGGTTTCTTGTATTTTTTCCCTTTGCTGCCAGTCAAAAATGTTTCCTCTATATGTTTGGCGGGCGGCTTGTTATGGTTGACCTGTTCTGGGTCAACACCGGGAGAGGATTTGTTGCTGCCCGCCAGCTTTTGAATGGTCGGCCAGAAGGGCAGAAGCCAGGCTTCAAAATCATGCAAAGCGACATGGGGGTGAAAGCGCTTATTACCAACCCCAACCGAGTTCCACATTTTTTTCTTGGCGTCATCGGCGCTTGTGAAGTCGGGTGGTGTGCCTGTGTAGACATCGGTCAGAGCAATCACATGGTCCACTTTCGACAAGCCACGGTTACTCTCAAGCAGCTTCTCTACAATGTCTTTTAATTTCTCATTTTTGGGAATGCGGCCATCATAAACGCTGAAAATCAGATTGGGCATTTTGCCCGGCAGGCGGGGCCGAAGAAATTCGTTCAGTTTGTTTTTGAACATCTTTTCGGTGCCCCCTTCCACCAAAATGGCAATGCGGATGCCTTGTTTGGCCGCGCTCATGCCCTGCCTCCCAACTGTCCCATCCGCCATAATTCACTCAGACTGTAATCTTGTAACCAATGGTCAATATCGAGTTCGTCGGCGCGGGTGGCTTTCATGCCGCCGGTTTCATCGAGATCGCAGATGACGAGTTCGGATGGTTCGAGAAAACTCACCAGCCGGTCGGAATGGGTGGCGACGATGAGCTGTGTCCGCATGGATGCCTCGCGGAACAGTTCGACGAGAAGACGCAGCATTTCCGGATGCAGGCTGACTTCTGGCTCGTCGATAAGCGTCACGGTCGGTAGGCCGGGGCTTTGTAAAAGCGTGACCAACCAGAGGAAACGCAGCGTCCCTTCGGAAAGCTGATGGGCATACAGAGGATGCCGGTAAGGACGCTCCCGCCAGGCTAGGCTCAATAAACCCGCCGCCGCCGGGGGAAATTCCAAGCGCTCGAAAGAAGGAAAAGCGGCGCGTAAAGTCTCTTCAATATCTTCAAAACGGTCACGGTCAGTTTCGCGCAGATTGTAGAGGCAAGAAACGATATCCTCGCCATTTGCTCCGGGTGTATCGGTGATCTGCATAGTTTGTGGCGAACGCACGGGAGCGCGTGGCGACACATCAATGGCATGATAAGAAGATATGGATGTCAGCCGCTTATGGAATGGTTGGGCACCTGGCGACAGCATAAAGGGCGAAAACTCCACGTCACCTCGTTCAGTTCGTGAGATTGCCCCCCTCGCTATGTCATCAATTATCTTTTCTTCGATGATTTCATAGCCCTGACCGCTTGTTTGTAAAACCAGCACATATTCTTGGCTTTTTCCTTCCGCCAGTGGCCTAGTCAGGCTGAAGCGCATCGGCTCTTGGCGGCCCAAAGTCATCACGCTTGGCAGGCCGCCAGCAGCACGGAGAAACTCCCGCAGATGACCATCAGCCGAAGCCGCCAGCAGGCGCATCACTTCCAGAATCGAAGTCTTACCGACGCCGTTGGCGCCAATCAGCACGTTGATGGGCGCAAGCTTCATATCCAAATCATATAGACGCCGGAAACCTTGCACCCGCAAACGAGAGAATCCTGGATTCATAGTTTCTCCTGCATTTTTGTCTTAAGACTCGATAGGGTGCATTTGGCTTCGCTCAACGCATCCTACCGGAACTGCCATCTCAAAGATTTCAATACACTTTCACCAACACAACAAAAGGTTTGAGCTGCTCAGCCAGCTTCGGCCAATCGGGTTCCGTTTGCCAGAGCGATGACAACCCGCCCGCCAAACCCGCCCGCCAAACCTGTGGCTTCGGCGCTCAAAGCGCGAGACGGGAAACCAGGAATTGTTTCAACAAGAGGCAAGAGATATTGCGCTTTGATGGCGTAGTTGACGTTTTGCGGCAAATCGCCTGAAACCACCAGGGCTGTGGCCGTGTCGAGTTTGGCGGCGACGATACCCACCAAGTTACCCTTGCCATCGAACAGCGGGCCGCCGGAGTTACCAGGCTGCACGGAAACACTGATTTGGTAAAATAGCGGTGAATTTTGCGGGCCGCTCAGGCTACTGACCGAACCATCGTTAAACTTCACCTCATCACCTTGCATATAGGTATTGGGAAAGCCGAGGGTAAAGACCTTTTCACCTAGCTTGGTTCCCGTGGCAATATGCAGCGACGTGCCGCCGTTCATCCCCGTTAATCGTAGTACGGCCAAATCTTTGTTAGCATCGCTGGCCGCGACTGTCGCCGCATAATCCTGTTGCTGGGCGCGAACGACAATATTTTTGGCGTCCTTCACCACATGCCAGCAGGTGACAACATAGCCGCCCTTTAGCAGTAAACCGCTGCCACTGCCCGATGGGACAATATCCGGGGCTGGAACCTGATCCGCTGGCGTCTGCGCCAGCCGCTGCTTGCGCGCCAACCCGGCTTGAATTTCTTGTGCCCGCTGCTGCGCCGCCGCGATTTGTGAAGAGTTCATCCTTTGCTGGAACCATTGTTTGTTTGCCTCAGCATTATAGCCATTTGCAGCAGCGATAATCGTCCAGGCATAGCCTTCGACATAATTTTCCACTACACCCCAGCCGTTAGCGTACATCGCGCCAAGATTGAATTGGGCATTCGGATCGCCCTGTTCAGCAGCTAACTTGATTTGTTCTGCTTGTTCCGAAAAACGGGCTGCCTCCGCTTCCCTGGCTCTTTCTTCCTGTTCGGCAGCCAACTGGGTTTGGCGCTGATATTCCGATTGGCGAGCTGCTTCGGCTTGCCAAGCTCTTTCTTCTTGTTCAGCGGCTAACTGGATTTGGCGTTGATATTCCGCTTGACGGGCTGTTTCAGCTTGCCTAGCTTGTTCTGCTTCAGCCTTAGCTCTTTCCGTTGCCGCTTGCCTGGCTTTTTCTTGTTCGGCTCGTTCCGCTGCCTCTTTTGCGGCTATTTGCTGAAGAGCATTCTGGGCGTCCGCGTCACCTTTTGCCGCCTCCGTTTGCAAGGCGGTTCGCAAACTATTCTTCGCATTGACATTGCCCCTATCCGCAGCCAGCCGCCACCACTCTGCCGCTTCTTTATCGTCTCGATCCGCACACTCGCCATTGGCGGACATCATACCCAGAGCATATTGCAGCTTGCCAGTTCCTTCATCTTGTGAAGAAAGAAAGAGCATGTGAGAGCCTCCAAGCCGAGAAGCGAGTGCCTTTGTACATTCATCAACCTTTGCGTCCTCAGGGGGAGACTGAGGTAGAGAAGGAAAATTACGCAACGAAGCTGCGAAAGGTCGTTCCGCCCGACGAAACCAATTCATTGCCTCTTTATCATCTTGGAGCACTCCCTTCCCCGCCGCATAGCATTCACCCAAATTCCACTGAGCGGGAGCATGTCCCTGTTCTGCCGCCAAACGCCACCACTTCACCGCTTCTTGATAATCTTGTGACACTCCTTTGCCGGTGAAGTACATAAATCCAAGATTGTGCCGTGCTTGCGCATTGCCCCGTTCCGCAGCCTGACGAAACCGCCTTACCGCTTCTTGATCGTCTCGCGATGCCCCATTGCCTGTGGCGTACATATAGCCAAGATGATTTTGAGTACCTGCATCACCTACATTGCTTTTCGGCGACGCGCAGCTCACAATGGCGCATACACCGGCAATAAGCGCCAACAGTGTCAAAATACGCAGCATCTTCATATCAGCTTTCCTTTTCTGCTTCATCGCCCTACTTCATGGATGATGCGGTCGAGAGCGGCGAGATCGGGCACAACGGCGCCAAAGGCGGTTTTCTCATCCCCAGGTTCAATGGCAATAGGATATTTTAATCTCATGACTTTTTTCTCCTCTTTAGATGCCAGCCTGTTTGAGCAGTTTACGAATTTTTGTTTTGAGAGGCATTTCTTTTCCTATCTGTTTGTCTATCCACTGGCCACTAGCCACTGTTGTATGCAAGTTCGCGCAAGCGACACACACAACGGGCCAGGCTCGGAGCACATGTCATCGCGGTGTCAATATTCCAATACCTGGCAATAAAATCATACAGCATTGACGAATACTCCGGGCCGACAGCAGCTTGATGCCCAGGAGGAGGCGCTACGCCTTCTCTGATGCTTTTCTTTCTTGAGTGGCGGGCGATATTTACCAATGTTTTTTTGGGAAAGACCTCGCGTTCAGGTTCGCGCGGTACTCTGTCAACAGACACGCTCAAAAAAATCGCCAATCCCTGATGATCCGCCATCAGCCAGCTTTCCAGTTCATTGACGGCAAAACGGCAGAGAAAAGATGGCGCCAAATTCGCCGCCGCGTTTCCAAGATAGTTTTGTAACGCGGATGGAAGACAAGGCGCGCTGGCGTCGCGATAATCATAACAGAGAAAACAGGCTCAGTTGTTCGATATGAGGAGGCTGAGTCTTCGGGAGCAAGGCTTCAGCGGCGGTAAGCCCGCCTTCCGTCATCAGCCGTCTATCTTCCTCGCTGGCGCCATGAATAACGGAACCTTCATTGCCCGGTTCACAACGCAAAACTTCATTAGCGCCAATACCTGGATCGCTGAGCATGGCTTCGGCATGGGTGGTAATGAAAATCTGCCGAATGGTCTTCTTTCTGCTTTTATCCAATCTGGCAAAAAAACCCGGTAGCTGACGGATGATGTCCTCATGGAGGGAAATCTCCGGTTCTTCCAACAGCAAAGGCCCGCTGGTATCGAACAATGACCACAACAGCGTGAGCAGGCGCAAAGTACCGTCAGAAAATGCGGATTCATTTTGATATGCGCCCCGGGAACGCCAATGGGCATAATTGACTTTCAAATGGGGGATGCCGGTATTCTGGTTCAACTCCACGGAGAGATTTTGGAACTGGGGCACAGCAATACCCAGAGCTTCGGAAATTTTTTTGAGTCTCACGTTCCTGGTCTTTTCAGGGGTATTCCAAATCTGGGCGATTATGTCCCGGCCATAGGGGTCATTCTTTGCTGGAATTGGAGAAAAACCAGAAGGATCGCGTACCAGTTGCGGTAAAATATGCCGATATTGGATGGAGGAAAAAAACTCCGCTATTTCCCGAAACTCCTGATTGGTATTGACCTGCTGCAAAGCCGTTTGGGTAAGCCGGACAGTATCCCCAATATCTTTATCATCAGGACGGTTCAATATGATTTTCTCTTGGCCGTTCTCGAATCGGCGCACTTTCTCTTCAGTCACCACAGGTTCATTGTTTTTGTTGGCGGAAAAGGCAAGAGTGTATTCCCACATTGCATCCAGCGTCACGGAAATCATTACATCCGATGGCCGTCTTGCTTCCAAATAACGGACGGATTTCATGCTGCCACGGTTAGCGACCGCTTTGGCAAGCCCGTCTTGAGCTACATCTCGCAGAAATCGCAGGGCGTCAAGGAAATTGGATTTTCCGGAGGCATTAGGACCAATAATAAAGAGCCGCTTGCCGCAGGAGACATCGGCCTCCGCAAAATTTTTCCAATTTTGCAGACGAATTTTTGTAATTATCATAACGAATCACCCTTTTCCCACGTCTTCATTCAAAATGCCAATATAGCCCGTATAGCTGAACAGACGGTTGCGTTTCTGGGCGGTCATCTCATGCACAATGCCCAATGCCGCCAAATGGCGGAGCGCCTTGTTGACGGTAGCCGGAGTCAGGCTAGTTTTGGCCGCAAGCCAAGTGGCTGTGGCAATCGGACGCTCCATCAAGGCGCGGTGAATGCGCAAGGCCGAGGCGGAAACGCGACCGAGCCTCTGAATATTCTCCTGGTCGTTTTGCGCCAAATCAAGCAGCCGCCGCGCTGTCTCCACGGCCTGGACGGCGGTGGCAATCATCGCGTCGGCAAAAAAATCAAGCCAGGCTTCCCAGTCGCCGGTCAGCCGCACCCGGTTCAGCAATTCATAGTAATAAGCGCGATGCGTCTTGAAATAGAGGCTGAGATACAGCATCGGCTGGCGCAAAATTTTATGCTCACACAAGAGCAAGACGATTAGCAATCGTCCCAGCCGCCCGTTACCATCAAGAAAAGGATGGATCGTCTCGAACTGCACGTGCATCAGGGCCGCCTTGACGAGGACGGGCGTTGATTCGGGCTGGTCGTGCAGGAAGAGTTCCAACTGGCCCATGCAGGACATGAGGCGGTCAGGTGGTGGCGGCACAAAGACGGCATTGCCGGGCCGTGTGCCACCAATCCAATTCTGGCTGCGCCGGAATTCGCCTGGAGTTTGCTGGCTGCCCCGCCCTTTGGCCAAGAGCACACCATGCACCTCGCGAAACAAACGCAGGCAAAACGGCAGGCCATCCTCTAAAAGTTTTAAGCCGTGATCCAGCGCCGCCACGTAATTGCTCACCTCTTGCACGTCATTCAGCGGCGCGCCCGGCTCCTGTTCCAGCTCATAAAGCAACAGATCGGCAAGGGATGACTGGGTTCCTTCGATCATCGAAGACAGCACGGCCTCTTTACGGACATAGGTATAAAGAAACAGCGCCGCATCCGGCAAGAGGGTGGCAACGCTGTCCAGCTTGCCCAATGCGACCAGCGCCTGGTCGAACTTGGCCCGCAATTCCGGCTGCCAGTCGATGGGCGGGCGCGGCGGCAACGGTGACGGCACAAAGGCTCGCGCCGTTTCGCCAGCGGTGGCAATGGTGACGTATTCGCCTTGCAGAGCGCGTTGCATGAGAAATTAAAATAAGGAATGGGTTTATTTTACGATTTATTGTTATCGTAAAATAAACGATGCGTTACCCGCAAGCAAGATGATTCGTCCGGCCATATCTGTGAGTTCATACGGGACTTTTTCATGCCGCCACCGCCTCCTGGCGGCGTCCGGCTGCTTCGACTAGGGCGATGAAAACATCTTCAAGTTTGTCGGCGCGAGCGGCGTTTTTCAGCGCCGACGGCGAGCCATGAGCGATCATCCGGCCATCTGAGATCAGCGCCAGCCGCCCGCAGTATTCGGCCTCATCCATATAGTGGGTGGTGACGAAGATGGTTTTGCCGCCTTCGGCCATGCGGTGAATCAGCGACCAGAAGCGGCGGCGGCTGACCGGATCGACGCCGGAAGTCGGCTCGTCGAGGAAGACCACGGGCGGATCGTGCAGGATGGCGCAGGCCAGGGCCAGACGCTGCTTGATGCCGCCCGGTAACAGCCGCGTGAAGTCGCGGCCACGCCCGGCGAGGCCGGCCATGCGCATGGCCCAATCGCGCCGTTCACCGAGCTTGTCACCGGCCAGGCCATAGACGCCGCCATAAAAGCCGATGTTTTCCGCCACCGTCAGGTCATCATAGAGGGAAAATTTCTGACTCATGTAGCCGATACGCTGTTTGATCGCCTCGGTATCGCGGCGCAGGTCAAAACCGGCGACCTGGCCCTCACCACCAGACGGCTGCAACAGGCCGCAAAGCATACGGATGGTCGTGCTCTTGCCGGCGCCGTTTGGCCCGAGAAAGCCGAAAATTTCCCCCGGCATAACCGTGAGGTTGAGATCATCGACGGCGATAAATTTGCCGAAGCGGCGGCTCAGATGCTTGACTTCAACCACCGGCTGAGCGCTGGGGGATGGCGTGACGGGCCGCTCGTTCACCTCCGCCACGCCGTCGTCCGCTTCATCCATATCCGTTTCGTCCGCCGCCGCATCGCGCAAAAGCGAGATGAACACATCTTCCATAGCCGGGACGCCGGTGGTGATCTCCGCCGCCATGTCGGCTTCGGCCAGCGCCCGATGCAGCTTTTGCCGGTCGTTTGCCTCGTCGCGCGAGAGAATATGCAGATTGTCGCCAAAAGGCAGGACATCGAGGCCGGTTTTCTCTTCGAGGATACGGCGCAGGGTCAGCGGTTCGGTGCTTTTGATGACGAGAATTGTCCCGGCCATGGCGGCGCGCAAGCCGGCGGGCGTGCCGCTCGCGGCCAGGCGCCCGCCATTGAGCAGATAAACGCGGTCGCAACCTTCCGATTCATCGAGGTGCGAGGTAGTGACGAGAATTGCTACCTTATCCTCACGCAACTGGCCTAAAATGCGCCAGAAATCGCGGCGGCTGACCGGATCGACGCCGTTGGTCGGCTCGTCGAGCAGCAGCACCGCCGGGGTATGAATCAGGGCACAGACCAGTTGCAGCTTCTGCTTCATGCCGCCGGATAAGGCCCCGGCCCGCCGTTTCTGAAAGGCGCCCATGGCGCTGAAATCGAGCAGTTCGGCCATCCGTTTTTTCAGGCCGTTTCTCGGCACACCGTAGAGGTCGGCGTAAAAGCGGATGTTCTCGGCCACGGTCAGATCCTGATAGAGGGCGAAACGTTGCCCCATGTAGGCGATCTGTTCTTTGACCGCCGCCGGATCACGGTTGACCGAATAGCCGGCAACGGTGGCCTCACCGGCGCTGGCCGGCAAAATGCTGGCCAACATCCGCAAAGCCGTCGTCTTACCGGCGCCGTCCGGGCCGATCAGACCGACGATTTCACCCGGAAAGACCGTCAGATCGAGGCCATCGACGGCGGTAAAGGCCCCGAAACGGCGGCTCAGCTTTTCGGCAACGATGGCGGCTTTATCCTCGTTCATGCCATTTACGGCCCATCCAGGTGGATCAGCGCGTCCGCCGGCATCCCGGCTTTCAGCTCGCCGTTCGGATTGTCGAGGTCGATGGTCACGCGGTACACCAGCTTGACTCGCTCCTCGAAGGTCTGTACCGATTTTGGCGTAAACTCCGCTTCACTGGCGATGAAGCTGATTCTGCCGGGATAGCTTTTGCCGGGCAGCGAACCCGCAGTCACGGTCGCGGCTTGCCCCAGCTTGACGCGGGTCAGGGCGTTTTCCGGAATAAAGGCGCGCAGCCACGGGCGGTCGAGCCGCGCCAGCGTGACCACCGTTGAACCCGGCTGGAGGAATTCGCCGTCCTCCGCCGCCTTGGTCAGGATGACGCCGGCAAATGGCGCCGTCAGTTTCGTATAGGCAAGCTGCTGTTTGGCCTGAGCCAAGGCGGTCACGGCGGCGGCCAGCCTGGCCCGCGCCTGGTCGATGGTCTCTTGCCGCGCCCCGGCCTTCAGCAGATCGAGTTTTTCGGCGGCGGCCTTGATGCCCGCCTTCGCTTCGTCGGCCTGATGGCGGGCAGTGGTCACGACCGTCGATTGGCTTTGAAACTGCTGCTGGCTGACGCCGCCCTGTTTGACCAGCGCCCGATAGCGGTTGAAATCGCTTTCGGCCTGGTCGAGCTGCGCCCGCGCCGTGCGGTCAGCCGCTTGCGCCTGTTGCAGGGCGGCGGCGGCAACGGCGATGTCCTGGGCGCGGTTGCCGGCTTCGAGTTCCGCCAGCGCTGCCTTGGCCAACGCCAGACCCGCTTCCGCCGATTGTACGGCCAGAAGCTGATCACGTTCGTCCAACTGGGCCAGAAGCTGCCCTTCTTGGGCACTGTCACCCTCATTGGCCAGGCGTTTTTCCAGGCGCCCGGCGATTTTGAAGGACATATGCGCCTCGGTGACCTCGATATTGCCGGATACGCGCAGGATGGAGTCATCCGGCGAGGAGGCGGCAAAATGTTTCCACAGCCCAAAACCGGCGGCGCCAAGAACGAGCAGCGCGCAAACGCCCACAACGGCCTTTTTCATGGCGGTTCCTTTGATCTGACAAAATGCGAAAATCTTTGGATGATACCGCCGTTGGCGGCGCTCGAGAACGGAATAGAATTATAACCAGGCGCTCAAGGGAGGTACAACAGCAAAAGGGGCGCGCATTCATTCCCCCTGTTCGCTCCTATCCTGAAAAGGCCGTGGCGGTGTTTCGGAGACGCGGCGTTTTGCGGCTGGCCACTCCTTGTCTGAATCG
>JGI20166J26741_11760363_pt1 | contig 10440 bp, 8 predicted proteins | sample TergutCu122P5_FD_26741 | JGI IMG/M metagenome (IMG submission 26741) | reverse complement strand
CAACTTTGGATATAGGTGTTTTGGGTTATATCGGTATAGTTTAACATAAGGAACACTCTCCCGAAATATTTCACATTCCTCCTGGGACACCCTGTATATTGCCAAAAATTTGTACAATGAAATTAGTATGGTGGTAGAGAATAAAAAGGGAAAAATTGGCCAACATGTTACACGTACATCACTGCAAACTATTTTCTATTTTGATTACAAACAGCACATTCCAGAACAGCTAGCTACCGATTACTGTCTCAGTGTGTAGCCTGTTAATCTGTCAATCCTAGTGGCCATAATAAACCAAACTTGTTAATCTGTAATGAATACCGTCTTTTGTCATACCACCAGTCTCCTAGAAATGTACCAATGTTTCAGCAAATCTTACAGCCTAAATCTTCCAAAAGTGGAGGCAGACATTAGGTTCTTCCATGAGATATATTACATCTGTTACAGACTACATAGCATCTCACTCCAAAAGACAGTAATCTTCAGTCACTATCAACAGGACTTCAAATCTCACTTGCTGTTTAAGATGTCCAAGCTAGATCCTTGTTAATAACAGTTAACTGCAGCATGGGATATGCTAACCTATGCTATAAGAGGATTTTTTACAAATCCACCAACGTAACTTTAATAAGCACAGAAGAAAAAGTCTATGACTATGCATAAATTTCAACTGACCTTCAGATTAACAGAATGAATGTAGTGCTTCAAATGTGGGAAGTCTCACACTCAAAACTTGATCCACAGACAAACTATTCTGAGGTTTTCCATTACTCTTCTCAGAACATCCAAGTTAATGTCAGAACTGTTCTTTAAATCAGGTCAAGACCACTTCCTACCACTTTAATCCAATTCATTACTTACTAATCTCCTTACACAGATGAGTAAAACTTAAATGTGAACATTATAATGCACCAATTGAGTGATAACACTTACCTTCTGTGAAAGAATGATGAGAAGACGCTTGAAAATGCCAATAAAATCAATGAAGAGGTCCAAAGCATGGGTGACAAAATCTTTATTGCCAGCCCTGCACTTCTCAATGATAAGCTGAGTGTCATACAGAACAAAACCACACATCATCAGCAATCCTAAATAAAGGTGAACCTGAAATAGCAGGTAGGAGCCGAAGAACATGTTTGCCAATGACAGAAGCAGCAAACTGGTCAGAAGAGTCATAAGTGTGCCACCCAAATACAACCATCTTCCTCTCTCTGCAAAAATTGCTGACAAGCTGAATGAACCGAAGATCACCACTGTACCCATCAATGCTGTCACAATAATGCTTGGATTAATAGCAATCACTGTTTCAAGTAGTGGGCCCATTCCCAAACCTGAAAATAAATTTTGAACATTCAATTTCAATTCCTTCATCCTTCACATTCAAGTTCAAACCAATACATGAGAGGTTGCAGTTATGACAATACGTGAAACTGCACGAAATAGAGCAGAAATTTCTATCACTCAACTACAACATCTGGCACTGAAGATTACGCAATGAATGTAAATTAAAAATATACACTGACTACATAAATACAAAATTATATTAACACACAAGATTTAATACATTATGTACCAAATATTATTACACTAAGAGAACATACCTTGACCATATAAATACAAACTAATAAGAGGAAAGTGTGATTATGATCAACCTGCCGATGATAGGCACCATTTTCTGACACACAGCACTCTCATTACAACATTACCACACACCTCTATCAACTAATGGTAAATTCTGGTGTGGGGGGAAAAAGCATCATCCATAAAATCTTCCTTCTGGGATCAAGTTTCTTACATAACTGGCACAAGAGATCAACTTATCCCAATAACAGCACCTGTCTTGCTCACTCTTCCACCATTTGTTTACACGACACCCCTACTGTAAGTGCTGCCTCCTAGTGAAAAATAAAATACTTGATTAACACATAAGTCCCAGGCTTGGGAAGCTTGCTTATTGCACATGCCTTGTATTCTTGATTTCAGCTAAGGTCTTGGTCCTATCCCTCACAGCTTCCTTCTTCATGGTCACAGTCATTTTGTCTGTATGATAATTCAGTAAGCTGGTGGTGTAGTAAACTGACCAACACACTCTCTCATGTTTGTATTTATGAGATTCTTCCACCACATGCTGGAGTGCTCACAGTCTTTTTTTGTGCTGTTCACATCAAAACTTCTCATACCATTAAATCTCCTAACACTTTTAACACATTTTGAAATGCTCAACAAGACACTTCTGGAGAAATGTTTGAAATGACCCGTCAAAACATTTTGTTTCAGCTCTTTTGCCATGCATGGACTGACAAACTTTCCTTTCGGCATGTCATCACAGGTAAAACTCAATCTTAAATCTAGGGAATGCAGAGGACTAAGATACGTGTTACTTGGCCACTAAAATTCTTCTATAAAGGCTAGCAAAAGCTAACTAGCCATGTCAACTGCAGCATTAACCTTTAACCTATTGGGGCACGTATTTAAATTTTAGTGCATGATTTCTAACAAAAACATGTTACTTGAAAAGAAAAAGATAAAATTGTGAAATCAACAGCAGTTTGTTGAAAATAAAACAGAAATTACGCAGCACATCTGACATATGCAGTGGATTTCCTAGTTGCATAAATATATAAAATTAATTTCTAGGTGTGTTTTCATTTAGAAATGCAGGTATTTAAAAGGTTAAGATATTTTTCCCTTCATCTGTCAGTTCTCTGAAAATAGCTCCACATATCAGATATTTTAAAGGTCATTATGTAGTGTATGTATTGCCAGAATTAATGCTAAAAACTCCCCACTTTGCACACAATATATTTACATGTTCCATACAATTGTAACAATAAATAGTAACTGTCTCACTACACAACATTCACTGGTCTCTCAAATGAAAGCATGTGGAGTTCTCTGTGAAGTGCAATCTGAACATTTACGTATACATTTACATAGGCAGCTATGGCCTCTCATTCAATCCAATGCCTGTTCATTTGAGATTTGTGGTGGCCAAAGTGGCACTGGAACAAGTTTTCTTCCAGTACTTTGGTTTTCCCTATCAGTATCATTCTACCAATTATTCCCACTCATCTTCATTTTAACACTACTCTTATCAAAAAGATTAGCTAATAAAACCTGGAAACCTTCAAACACATTATGCTCTTCCAGATGTCAGGCAGCACTGGACAGAAAAGTACTTTTTCATTGTTTAATCTTCACACTTGGAATTTACAATTTCATTAAAACAGAGTGGCCCAATTAGTCTCATGCAGGTAAATGTACATCAAACTGCAACCTTAATTTCATGAAGAGGTTGTTTATGACATTGACCTGGATTTTCTGAACTTCAATAGTAACTGTTCTGACTGATGACATACCTGCTTAAATGCAGCCATGCTTTGTTACTAAGAACAACTCTTCTGGGTCTTCATCAGGCACTGATCCCAATGGCCAATTTCAGAAATAAATCCTAGCGCCATTATCTGGACTGAATCTCTGAACTACAGTTCTCTCTTACGGCTGAAATTTAACAAGTCTCCCTGCTGTTTGAATAGATTCTAATGCCAGTTTGTGCAGGCGAATGTGCTAAGGAGCTTGTAGGATTTCTTTCTAAGAAAGCCTCAGTTTCATCAGATTTTTCTTATGTGAGTATAAACCATCTCCTTCTATTATCTACACCCAACATTGATCCCATACTATAAAATTCCATTACTTATCTTTCTGTACATCAATACCAAGAAATCTTATGTGAAAATTAGGACAGCATTTACTGCAGTAGCAATTCATGGCATATGAGTTGCCTACAAACACATGATGCAACTTACTTCACTTGGTATAGTAAAGTGTCGCTTTTCTTAAAAGAGATTATGGATATTCTCCAATCCTTTGGCATTTTCTTGTACTTTCAGGCTGATTTTATAATCTTAAATAACAATGTCTTACCTGTTTTGCCCATATATTTAACCATCTTTGGAGATATCATGTCATGACCCACTGCTTTACCAAGTTTTATGGTTTGAATTGCCAATTCCAGCCCTATTTCAGTAATACCAGTCTCTTCTTGTTCTTCTTCTTCCTCCTCAAAATTTTAAACTATTATTCTTCTGTACAGTTAACTACTTCTGTTCATTCTAACAATTCCATAACACATTGTTTCTAGCTGGCCAATTACTGTGCACCATATTTTCAAAATCAGCCCCATAAAAAAAATCTACTGGTCTGTGATAACTTATTTGTGACTCACCAAAGAGAGAGGGTAGCAACCTGATGCCCTGTTGTGTACAAAAGTTTACTTTAGTTTTAAATTGTCCTTTCCTATTGGAAACCACTGGTCTCTTGAGTTCTTACTCAAACTTTAAGTGAACTGTCTTGTTTTATGTTAATTCTTCATGCAACCACTGTCCTTCTGCTACATGCATATCAGCTGTCAATGTTCTTCATATTAGTACTGATATAAGGTATCTAAACACAAAAATCACTTCCCTTTAATCATATTTTACACTGACTGTTGTATTTTCATACCCATTAATATTCCTCTTAAAGGATGTAACTGCATCATTACAATTATGTAAAATTTTTCTTTGTTGATTTTAGATATGACCCTTCACTTCAGTTGTATCACTATTTTTTCTGGTCTTGTGTCTTGCATTTCGCCATGTGGCTGCCGAGTATCGGTATCAAAATAAACAAAGAACTGAATTATCACTGTCATCGCCATTATTGACACCACCACCACCACCATCGTTTTCTCTTGTTGTCATTGACAGATTCTTCCTTACTTTCAACTAAATGCTCAGTTCTTGTCAACATAACAATCCAGTATATTCACAAATCATATAAATGACAATGACATCTATTTTAATACAATTTTACTTGGTACCTGGCTACATGTTTCAAATAATTTCCAAATCACCATCAAACCCACGTACAAAAGGCAATCAAGATGAGAAATATGTTAGATCTGATTTGAAGGTGCTGAGATACGCAAGTTTATACACACGTAAAACATTACCTTGTTTTGTTGTTGCAATAAATCCATTATAGTCCGTGTATACTGCATGATAAAATAATCACCACAGGGGTTACAGTCAAAAACAGGCAGAAATAATATGGTAAAAAATAATTACAACATAAAATCAACGGTGTCCTCGTATACATTATGATTCCACAATGAAGACTCCAGTAACCACTACACAGAACTACATGTATTATCTTGATCACGTTTGGTCCAGACACCTTTGAAAATTTTCTATATATAAAATTGACCCTATTAAAATGCGCAAAATTTCTTTACAACTAAATGCTGAACAGCCACCATCTTTAATAAGAACAGAACATAACAAAACATACATGTCAGATAATATATACACCATATGGGATACTTGTAAGTATTTTTACCTTGCATTTTTGCCTGGTTTTAGGCATGTGAACAAAGCTGTGAAAAGGTGCACCATGCCTGTCCACATGGACCAACTAGGTTCCTGCTAGACAGATGTTTATGAAATTTTATACTGGGGGAAGGGGAAATGGGGTACTAAAATCTGTCAAGACAACTCAAGTTGAGTTAAAATTGGACAAAAATAACAAGAATTTTACATTAAGACCTAAATACTTTATGCTTCCTTCACTTACTAGAATGCCCACATTTTCCATTACTAATAATCAAAGCTAACCTACCTTAGTTCTCGACGTGATTTACATGATGAATAATTAAGGAAAACAAAAATGTGCAATCATAATACTCAGTATTTCTTATATCACAGAACATGAAATTTGGTATGTAAATAGATTATTAAGACACCTACAAATTGCACAGACTACAAAAATATTTAAATCAGTATTTAAAAAACATTTTGATGGAGTGAAGATCTGAGGTTCAAACGACCAATGAATGTAACATAGAGAAAATCATCAACACCTACAAATACAGGCATCTGCCACTAAACTGCACTTTCCTGAGTGGTGTGTCACTATAGTTCTCTCACCAACCAATTTTTCTTCTCTTTAACTTTGCAGAGAAAGCTACATAGTTGAATTATCTTCTGAGCACTGCCATTTGTGTTTATTGCCTCTGCCATGCATTAACTGATGAAACAGCACAGCTGGTCGACATCAGCGGTTGATCAGGAGCCTATCGAGTTGTGTGGAGAATGATCATGACAAATCACAGGAGTGTGTAACCAGTAGTTAGTTCTATGGTAAAGGGTGGTGTAAGTTGCACCCCTTCTTGTGCATTCAGTGTGCTGTGGTCATTTTTTGATTTTGTTGACCACAGATATTCACGATGAATTAGAAGTATGAAAACATGCATAAAAAACCTTCTGTAAAGGTGTATAAAAAAAGCTTGGCATTAGCAGTAAAGTTGAATGTCACTAGATGTGAGAATACCAGTTCAGTGTTTGTAAGGCGTCAGACTTTGCAAGGTCAATAGTATGACCTATTTAAAAATATATAGATAAAATTAAGGAAAGTGGAAAATGGGCTTCAAAATTAAAACAGTAATCTGTGTACTTGTAATTGGTGATCTGATTTCAGTACTGAAATATACCTGACACTGAAAATGAATTATCACTGAAACATTACGCTGACAGCACCTATCAGATCTACAAACATTTATGTTTATGGTAAAAGTCCCCTTGATTACTGCAGTTTCACTTAGTACTTTCTTTTCTGTAAGCAATTAAGAGCACTACGTCAGAGGTGCCTTTAATACGTTCTTCAAAGAAATATAATAATAGATCCTAACAATACTAACAACACTGTACATATATGCACAAATGTGAATAACAAAAAGCGTGACCACAGGGAACTGAACAGTATGATCATCTGAGAAGGGTCCAGGATACAAAAATATGAACACACCTCAATGTTACATTTCATGCACATTACCCATCTTCTTAACTACTACTCTGATGTCATTTTATCATACAACATACTCAGATCATAACTGATTTACTATAATAAATTACTACCTTATATGTAACTAAAACAAAAAAAGAAATTCCAAGATCTCAGCACTTCCCTATAGGATGTAATACATATTACTTCCTTTTCAAGACCTTTTGTACATAGGCCTGATGACGACTCAGAAATTAGCCACAATTACAAAGTAAAACTATACAAAACTAGCTGTACTGACCATCACATAAGTCATTTGGGGACATGCTTTAATACATGAAATGTTTTGGTTAATTTTGTATGATACAGAAGTTAAATATTACGTCACATGCATTCTGACATGCTCTTATACCATAGTACCAGACCTCCAAAACTACTAGTGACAAGATAACAGTGTCTTTCAAATCCTTACACCACTTACCCTTACTCACTCACACCCTAACCCAACTTCACCTACTTCTACATCCTATGCACACAATGCTCCTACTGCTACACTCACTCATACACACACACACACACTCAAAATGTTATTGCTGTACTCATATAATACATTTAAAAGTAATCAGGAAATCATTTAAAACCACAACCTTAAAACAAAATTTACAAAATAATAAAATAAACACAAAATAAGCTATAAACTGAAATGCAGGTAACACATGCACCTAAGCTAAGGTAGGCTGGATACGTGTCACTAAGAACAAATGTATCAAATAATAATAGGCATGGAAGGATAAGCAGACCCAAATTTACATCACAAGTCAAATTACAACCTTTCACAAACTTGAAATAGCAAGCCTCTGTACTTAACAAAACTCAGCCTTTTCCCAGAGTTAATAAACAAATCATATTAGTAGGTCTAAGATCATATGCATTTTTCAATATGCAAAATGCATAAAGTTTCTTAGCTACCTTCACTGGCAGCCTGCAGGCAATTCCACATTTCAGTCAGGAACATGGAACAAAGGAAAATGTCCTGCCTATAACATTATGTTCAGGATTAAATGCATGGCAAAACACATTTAATCCTAAGCCTATTTACTAGCATTTTTCATGCACAAAAGACACCACAAAACCATACATTCAGTATACCATAATTATATTACTTAATATTGGCAAACTATGTACCTGCAAAGAAGGAAAATCCAAACAGGTATCCCATTCGTAGACCAGTGTTCTTGCCATTGTCAGGAGTAACCATAAGGGCCATGAGAAGTCCCAGAGATCCAAGTACTGTTAGCAGGCCGGCGGAAAGCAACTCCGTGTACATATGAATGTATGCTCCCACACCAGCAGATATTGTGGACAGTGTCAGGCAACCATATACATTCTTCAAATGGTCTCTTACAGGCTTTTCCCTACAAACAATATCAGATGTGTACACTAATACATATTCTATTACTATATATACAAAGCTTACGAAACCACAACTAATTACAAATCTATACACAACACACAGTTTCTGCGTCTGTAGATGTACAATTATATATAATGTATGTAGTTCCACCTTCTCTAAATGTAATCTTGTATGTAATATACACAGTTCTAACTGTAGTGAAATGCAATCTGTTTGTTATGACGCCCAACCTACTTTCATTGATAAATAAGCATCATACTTACAACTTTGCGTTGAATGTACGTATGAAATTGTTCGCTACCGACGTCATTTTCGTACGAAAATACAAACTTCACTAATCCCTCTCGACTTTTGCAACTACAACGAAACGTACAACAACAATCAGCGTGAGTATGTGATTTTCAACACACACGTCTTCCTTTAGTACACGTCATTTACTGCGTTACGTCACAACAGCGTATGCGCAGCTCTCTGCTTCGCGTTTGCACATTAGAGCTATACTCAGAGTTGCAGAGATTGTCGAACACGTGTAACCACAACTGCACTTGAAAACGCTACAAACCTGGAGCGCCATGTTGTGACATTTTCGTATAGACGGCGGGGGCGGAAGATGAGTTTGGTCAGCTGTGTGTACTTTGAAATCGCCAGGCATATACATAAAAGAAAAGTATTTATACTTCGCAGTTGTTTCAAAGGGCTGCAAATATTCGATTTGCTGCGAGACTTACAGCCTGTGTGAAGATACCAGACTTGCATTGACCAACACCATTTATAGTTTCTCAATTATTGCCCGCAATCACTGAATCTCAAAGGTCTTACAGTTTATATACCCTTACAGAACAAAAATATAAAAGCGTGCCCTGTACATCCAATTTGTAAACTCCCAAACATACATGGCTTAGCTTCCGCTGAATTTCTAATCTGTGGTGCCATAACCTTTAGCGTATGGCATTTAAATTCAGTTTTCGTGCCCACGGTACGGAGTGTTTCTGCGACAGCCCTTTAAATCGTTGCGCGCGTTTGACAATAAACATTTATATCTTGTGTACCGAAGTTAATTAAATAATGAAATAATCTGCATAGAGATATTTCAGCGGTTCTGTTAAAAATGTATAACATTCTATTGCCTAAATGCTGAGGCCCCAATTTTACGTAGGGAGATTCAGTTGAATAGCCTGAAATGTTTCAGAGATTTGCCTTGGTGTGTTAGTCCCAAAAGCATGTGGTATCACAGCACAGAGCTACATCACACTTTTCGCATATCATTGAATCATTTCTGGTGACACCCTTGGCCGAACACGCACGATATCTTCGCGTGGCAGACGAAATAGACCACCGTTTCCTGTCACGTTCTTCAAGTTTAAGGACTTGAGTGACTGCGGCAGGTGGTCTTCCTATTGGCCTTTGCATATTCCGTTCATGCCCAGCCTGTGCCAATAAATTCCACAATAGGGTAATCCGAAAATCTCTATGCGAAATTTTCTTACCCCCTAATGAGGAAAAAAGAATGTTTCTTTGGCCACTCCCTTGTGCTACGGTTGATGGAATACGAATTCTCCATTCTATCTCCCTTATCTACGTAACGAATGTGGCGGTTTCTGCGAGAAAGGAATATTCAGTCCGACCACGAAACAACGCAGTGATATGCCACGTTATTTCAGCCGCAGTATGTCTCTGGTACTTTACAGACCAGTCTCTTTATGTCCATGTGGCAAACTCAAATTAAATTATACACAGTGGGGTTGGGCCAACGGGTTATCAATTTCAACACAAGTTATGGAACAGTCATTACCTCACACTGCAGCCAGTAAGTACCTATATTTATTTTTTTATTTACATTTCAAACCGCCATTCTCGAATAGGGCAGAAACTGAACTGAAATGTAACACAGGCTTTAGAGAACATATAAAATTGGCATTTTATCATATAGAGACAGTTGGTGCTTAGTCCCTTTTAGTACTAACATATGTGGCGACAGCGAGTCTGTGTTTGGGTAAGACAACCACGAAAGAGAGCGATATATATAACCCTGACCTTGTTCTCCAGAACGAGGCTTCATGCTGGAATGTGGGGGGGGGGATCTGCTAAAAGTCTTCAGAAGGAAATGAGTTGCTTGGCATAAACACAAACAGATTAAGTTTCGAATATTACAGGGTGGCTGAAAACTTGCTATTCCTGAGGTGCAATTGGCTGGAGCGTGAATCTGA
>JGI20166J26741_11760252_pt1 | contig 10440 bp, 4 predicted proteins | sample TergutCu122P5_FD_26741 | JGI IMG/M metagenome (IMG submission 26741) | reverse complement strand
AGACGATGCGGTGCGTCCGGTATTGGGCTATTCCGATAAGGGAAGCTATGACGAAAACAACCTGCCGCCTAATTTTGTCTGGTGGATGGACGAATTGCAGCAACAGATTGTGTATGCACAGGCGCATAACCTGCTGCAAAGCAAAGCTGTCGGCGATGAGTGGAACAGTTATCTGAACGGAACAGTTTCTTCTTCGACAAGTTCCGCAGGTCCCTTGATTCAAACGCAATGGAATCAATGGGCGCCCTATAACAATTTATGCCCTGTGATTGGCGGCGCGCCAGCGCCTACCGGCTGTGTGGCTACTACTATGGCGCAAATCATGAAATACTACAATTTTCCTGCGAGCGGCAGCGGCAAAAGCGCGGCTTATACTACGCCCTCAGGGATAACCGTGCCGTCTGTCAGTTTTGAAGTAAACTACGACTGGGCAAATATGCTGAACGCTTATGACGGCAGCGAAACGCCGCAACAACAGAATGCCGTTGCTACGCTGATGTATCAATGCGGAGCAAGCGTGAAAATGCAGTATGATTTATCCGCAAGCGGCACTTACAACGAAGATGCAGTCAGCGCCTTAACAAACAATTTTGGGTATGACAGAAATATGCAAATCAGATACCGCAATGCTTATGGATTTGGCTTTGCCGGCTATACCGACACAGAATGGGAAAATATGTTAAGAGCGCAGATAGATGCAGGATTACCGGTTTATTATGCAGGACAAGGTTCAGACACTCACGCTTTTGTATGCGACGGATATGACACTACCGGAAAATTCCATTTCAACTGGGGATGGAGTGGATTGTATGACGGCTATTTTGTAACCTCCGCTTTGAATCCGGGCAGTTACGATTTTACTACCAATCAACTTATCATTACGGATATTAAACCCGTGCAAGGCTATTTGAAAGGACTGAACGTTAGCGCAGGAACACTCTCGCCCACCTTCCGTCCTTACGTTTTTGATTATAAGCTTCAAGTGGATGCCTCAGTGACAAGCATTGATATTACCGGAATCACAGATATACCCGGCGCTACTGTTACCGGAAACGTAACCAATTTACCGCTGACGCTCAATGATTATACGGATGTGGTTCTTAAAGTTACGCTCCCTAATGGCAATAGTCAAACATATAAAGTTGCTGTAATAAGAGGGAATCTTCCCAATGCTTCGTACACCATAACCATTGATGACAACGGAAAAACAATCTCCAACTTTGTAGGAGTTGCGTGTATTAATGGTGGAAGAAGGAAATATTCCGAATTTGGATGTAAGCCACAATACAGACTTGGAAGATTTGTATTGTGATAGTGTAAAACTCTCAAAATTAGATGTTAGTAATAATCGAAAATTGTTGAAATTAGAATGTAACAATAACAGACTTACCAATTTGGAAGTAAGTAATAATGCGACATTGAAAGTTTTGTTTTGTTATGGTAATCAACTCAAAGAATTGGATGTAAATAACAACGCAGCGCTATATTATTTGGAGTGCACTAATAATCAACTTACTAATTTGGATGTAAGTACTCGCCATGACTTGCGATATTTATATTGCAGTTGGAACCAACTTACCAATTTAGACGTAAGCAACAACACGGCGTTGAGAGATTTAGGATGCCAAATGAATCAACTTACCAATTTAGATGTAAGTAACAACGCGGAGTTGAGAAATTTAGGTTGCCCTAACAATCAACTTACTCACTTGGATGTGAGTAACAATCATGCATTGATAACATTAAATTGTGCGGATAATCAACTTTTGGAATTAAATTTAAGTAATAATATAGCATTGACAAATTTAATGTGTATCAGAAATTCACTTACTAATTTAGATATCAGAAACAATACGGAATTGATAGAGTTGCATTGTGACCAAAATCAACTTACCAATTTAGATGTAAACAATAATACAAAGTTGACTCAACTATGGTGTCAAGATAATCAACTTGCCAATTTAAATATAACTAACAACACATTGTTGGAAAATTTGGTGTGTGGAGGTAATCAACTCACTAATTTGGATATAAGTAATAACGCAGCTTTAACACAAGTAGAATGTTTTAATAATCAGCTCGCTAATTTGGACGTAAGTAACAATATGATGTTGACAGAGTTGTGGTGTTGGAGTAATCAACTTACCAATTTGGATATAAGTAACAATACGGCATTAACTCAATTGTGGTGTAACTATAATCAACTTACCAGCTTGGACGTAAGCAAAAACACGGTATTGGAAAGTTTGCAGTGTATCAATAATGCAATTCCGTTAACCAATCTCTATGCATTAGCCCAACAAGCAGATAATATTGGAGATAAAGTCTTAGGAACACAAACCTTACCCGATTCAACCGTATTGCTCAATACCCCCATAGCGATAGATACCGTATTTCACGGAATAAATACGGTATTTGAGGTTTCCGGCGGAATGCTCGGAACAAATTATTTGCTGAATAATGGAGCTATAACATTCCTGACAACCGGTAATTATACCGTATCCATCAGTAATCCCGCCATTATCTCGTCTCCGAACTATCCTGCAAAAGTGGTACAAACCTTTAACGTGACCGATGGCTCAGGCATTCATGTTATTCCGCAGGCAAAACCCCTGAATGTCTGGGTACAGGACGGAACGTTGCACGCGAGCGGATTGACAGTCGGCAATGCTTGGGCGGTGTATGATATTTCGGGCAAAACGGTGTATCGCAACATTGCTGAAAGCGAAGAAGCAAGCGTTTCGCTGCCTGTTCGCGGCGTGTATTTTGTTCAGTCGGGCAAAGAAACCATAAAAGCGGCGTATTAACAGACGTTTATAATGATAGAGCGAGGGACGAAAAGCGGCGGCAAAGCCGCCGCTTGCACCCCGCTTGGACCAAACAACTCGTTAGGTGCAGGTGTTTATTTCGGCTCATACAGTTTCAAGTTTTGCATCAATATCGTAATCTTTCCACATACCACGAGTTCTTGCAAAACGTTGAGGGAATGTTTTATTCACGGATTTTTGTTCATCTTTTATTACTGCATCTACATTCCACGAACTGAAAAGTCCTATCAATACACTCATTTGCATATTGTCAATACCGTTTTTTAATGTTATCTGTGTCATCTTTATACGTTTTAATTCATAAGGCAAATATACAACTATTTTTTGAAAAGTCAAATAAACAAAGCCAAACAGCAAAAACTAAATAAAAAATTTCATCACCTTCATTTGCATTTCGTCAAAATTCACTACCTTTGTTTCGACTTTCTGAAATATTAATTGAATGATACGCACATGAAAAAATTGATTATCTTTCTCTGTTGTATTTTTTGTCTCTCTGAAATGGTCGTGTTTGCGCAGCGTTCTGCCGGTTTCATTTCCCAAAATCTTCTTTATCAAGAAGCCAAATCCATGTACGATAACCGGAATTATGCAGGTTGCATAAACAAATTGCTGGAATATGAAAAAATTGTCTCCGATCCTGAACTGATTCAGGAAGCTGACTTTTTATTAGCCGCATCTTCTTTTTACACCGGAAAAAAAGGCGTTGAATTGGATTTGAAGTATTACTTAGACAATTATCCGGTGAACCGGCACAGAGACGAGGCTTGTTTTATGATTGGGTCGGCTCATTTCTTAAAAGAAGAATATACGCTCGCCGCTTATTGGCTTAAACAATCGAATCTCGATAATCTTTCGGTCGAGCAACAGGAAGATTACGCCTATCGCTATGCAGTTTCCTGTTTGAAAACGAAAAAACCGGAAGAAGCCAAACAGTGGCTTTCGACTCTTCAAGCGAAAAGCAAAACCTATCGTGCGCCTGTAACCTATTATCTTGCCTGCGCTTATTTTAGCGCTGGCGACTACGAACAGGCAAGCGCGTTGTTCAATACCGTCAAAGAGCAGCCGGATTTCCTTCCGGATGTCCTGTATAATTTAGTACAGATTAATTTTGCGCAGGGACGCTACCGGCAAACCATCGCCGACGGGCAGAATTTACTGTCGAAATATCCTGTTTATAATGCCGGTTACAATCAGGAACTCAACCGCATGATAGGTTTATCCTATTATCAAGAAGCAAATTATCCTAAAACAATTGACTATCTTTCACGTGCTGCAGGAAAAACAAACACCCTGTCACAGGAAGATTTATATATCTTGGGGCTGGCATATTATTATCAGCAGAATTATCCGAAAGCCATCGAAAGCTGGAAATTAAGCAATCCCGGAAACAATGCACTCGGACAAAATACCAATCTGCTGCTTGGACAAGCCTGGCTGAAACAGAAGAATTTCGACCAGGCGCTGATGTCGTTCCAGATGGCTTCCGACCTTGACTTTGATGCGCAAGCCAAAGAAGCCGCCCTGTATAACTACGCCATGCTGCTGCATCAAAATTCGGTTTCGGCTTTTGGAGAATCGGTCGCCGTTTTGGAGAATTATCTGAATGCCTATCCCAATTCTGTTTATGCCGGCAAAGTGAACGCCGCTTTAGTGGATGTTTATCTGACCACCAAGAATTATCAGACTGCGCTTGCTTCGATTGCTAAAATCAAAAACCCCGGAGATAAAATCCTGCAAGCTCGGCAAAAGATTTATTACTATTTAGGGACGGAATCTTTCACAAATGGTAATTACAACGAAGCCATCCGTAATTTTAACCTGGCGATAGCCGCCGGAAATTATGCGCTGGACGAAAAAGCGCAGGCAATCTATTGGCGAGGCGAATCGTACTATAAAATGGGAGATTATGCAAGCGCTGCCAAAGATTATCAAGCCTGTCTGGCTACCGGAAACAAATCGAACAATCTGCCGTCTCTGGCTGCCTACGGTCTGGCTTACTGCTCCTTCAATCAGAAACAGTATGGCGATGCGCAAAACAGATTTCGCAGTTTCGTTTCTTCTGAAACCGGTAAAACCCCAATACTGTCGGACGCCTACAACCGGCTGGGCGATTGCTATTTTTACAACAGACAATTCAACGAGGCGGAGAACGCTTATAATCAGGCGACTTCCATTTCTTCTTCCATGGGCGATTATGCCCTGTTTCAAAAAGGATATGTTCAGGGTTTGCAAAAAAACTATCAGGGCAAGATTGCCCAAATGAACCGTTTGATTGCCGATTATCCGGAATCGCCCTATTATGCCGATGCGATTTACGAGAAAGCGCGGGCTTATGTTATGCTGGAAAATATCCCTTCTGCAATTGAAGCTTATCAACAGCTGTGGGAACGTTTCCCCGAAAGCGCCGACGCCCGAAAAGCCGGAATACAAATCGGCTTGCTCTATTTCAATGCCAACCAGCCGAAACAAGCTGCGGAAGCCTATAAAAAAGTGATAGCCAAATATCCGGGCAGCGAAGAAGCCAAAGTGGCTATTGACGCCTTAAAAACAGTTTATTTTGAAATGAACGACGTCAATGGTTATGCCGAATATGTTCGTTCGCTGGGAGGCGCTGTCCGGCTTAATGCAACCGAACAGGATTCGCTGACCTATTTTGCCGCCGAACGGTTTTTCCAGCGCAACGACATCAAACAAGCCCAGACGGCAATGCAAAATTACCTGAAAACCTATCCTTCCGGCGCTTTCAATGTCAATGCGAGATACTATCTGGCGCAAGCTTATTATCAGGATAAAAACTACGCATCAGCAAAGCAGGAATTTGAAAAGGTACTGGCTACGGGAAATAACCGGTTCACCGAAGAAACGCTGCTTCGCCTGTCTGAAATTTATTATAACGGCAAAGAATATGAAAAAGCGCTTTCGCAGTACGACCGGCTGCAGAATACGGCTGAAAGCAAAAACAACCGCACTGCCGGAGCGATGGGCGTTATTTATTCTGCTTCTCAACTGAATAAACCGAATTTAATCATTGCGGCTGCTTCCAAACTGTTGAAAGACGAATCCCTTGATCCGAACACGGCAAGCGAAGCCAAATACTACCGCGCAAAAGCCTGTTTGGCATCGGGCGAAACGGCGCTCGCCGAAAAAGACTTGCTGGATTTGTCAAAAGATACGCGAACCATTTACGGCGCCGAAGCCAAATATTTGCTGGCGCAGTATTATTTCGACCGGAAGCAAACCGAAAAAGCAAAAGAAACCGTATCGGATTATATCCGGCAGGGGACGCCGCATTCTTACTGGCTGGCGCGCAGCTTTCTACTTATGTCGGATATATATGCTTCGGAAGGCGATACGCTGCAAGCGCGCCAATATTTGGAAAGTCTGCAAAAAAATTACGCCGGCAAGGATGATGATATTCAAAGCCGAATCAACGAACGTTTAAATAAATGACAAAACTATGAAACCGATTTTTTTAACTGTAATTGCCATCTGTTGCCTGTTGACGGCTCAAGCGCAGAATAAGAATACGCTCCGCAATGATTCGCTCGTGAACCGCGAAATGACGCTGGAAAAAGAATACAACGCTACCATTCGGGATGCCCTCAAAATAAGCCAACTCCCTGCATCGAGAGAGCCGCAAACAACCCCGTCGGCAGTGGAATTTTCGAACTATGCCTCGCCTTTCAGCCTGCAACCTAAATCGACTTTGTTAGATCCAAAAACATATCTTGCGAAAGCGAATTATTCGAAATACAAAGGCTATCTGACAGGCGGAATAAGCAGCCTGATTGACATCGACGGCGATTTCGGCTATCAGATTTTAAACACGGATAAAGACCGTTTGAACATTTTCCTTTCCCATCGTTCGAGCGGATGCAATGTATCCTATTTGCAGGATGTATCTAATTTACAGGAAACGGGAAAACAAAAATTCAAAATCAACGATAACTGGGGCGGTTTGAATTTCCTGCACAATTTTGGCGGAGTTAAATTTTCTGCCGAAGCAAAATATACTTATTCGGCATTTAATTATTATGGCTTATCAATCCCTTACATCATCGAATACATCATGCCCGGTCCTGAGCCAAACAATCATTTCGATAAAAATACCAACCAAATCAATCAGATGCTGGAAGCATACATGGGGCTTTTTTCGGAAGAAGAAGATATGTTGAACTACAAAATAAATCTGGGTTATACAAATTTTCGACAACGATATGGAAATACGAAAGCAGAGAACGGAAGCAATGAAAGCCGTTTTTTAGCAGACGGAACTTTTTACGACAAAATCACCGCAAATATGGGTATCGGTATAGACGGCTCCATCAATACGTATTCTTATGGAAACAGTCTATTCAAAACATTGAACGACAGTACGACAAACTATTGGTTTTATTCGCTGAATCCTTACCTGTTTTATGAGAATAATTCGCTGAATCTTATATTGGGCGTCAAAATGAACGCTGAAATAAAAGGGCGTGGAAAGGTCATCTGGTCGCCTGTCATCAGTTTCAATTATTATTTTGACAAATATTTTACGTTCTATTTAAATGCCGATGGCGGAAGAAACGACAACAGCCAATACAATATGTATTATGAGAATCGATATGTTGACCCGTTGATTCGGGTGATGGATTCCCGGTCTCCATTAGACGCAACGGCAGGAATAAAAATCATGCCTTTGTCTTCTTTCAGTCTGGACATTTTCGGCGGATACAAAATAACGAAAGACGAACACTTTTTTTATTCAAATGTCGGCGCTAAGAATCATTTCGAAGGAGATGCGCCGATGTTGGCGGGCTGCTGGATATCGCCCATTTATGAAGACGCAAATACCTTGAAACTGGGAGCCGATTTGAAATACGCCTATCAAAACCTGTTTGAACTGAATTTGAAGGGAACTTATTATCAATGGACTATCGTGAAAAAAGAGCCGGAGGATGCTTTTCTCCATCAAGCATGGAATAAGCCCAATTTTGAAGTGAATTTGAATGCCGGTTACCGCATTCCCTGGTTTCCTTTGCGGTTTGATTTGTCTTATTACGGCGCTTTCGGTCGAAAATCGCCCAACTCAAATATCCCTTTAGAAATATATAAGATGAACGATATTCACGATTTATCGCTTAAAGGGACTTATTCGATTACGCCCAATTTTTCCCTCTACGCCTCGTTAAACAATTTGTTGTTTTCGAAGTATGACCTGTGGTGGGGCTATCCTGCGCAGGGCTTTAACATAATGGGCGGGTTAAGTTTTTTGTTTTAGATAAGCGTCCACGCTTGCATAAACATAATTTTCACCTGATTTTATCAAACAAAACAACATAAGTAACAGAGAATCAACAAACACAAAACACCAACCTGATTACCTGATTATGATTATTGTTTTTAATAAGGACTTGACAAGTCAAATTTTTTGTATTATCTTTGTAACAAATTTCAAATGGATGTTTAACTGAAATTTCCTTTATTTATGCCCTTTTTTTATTCAACAGTACAGACTCCGGACGTAGCAGGAGCGGTTGCGTTAAGCGTCGTACCGGTTCAAAACAGCATATCCCCCTGATTCAGAGTTCAACATTGGGCGTTTTCCCTTATATAAAAGCGAAGCTGTCCCTTATATAATAGCGAGGGCTCTGAGATGCAGGAGGCAAGCCCTCTGAGATGCGCAGGGCGCGACCACTGAGATGCGGATAGTATGACCGGAACGATGCCTACGTTGAGAGGAAGGCTACCAAATGAAAATCTTAAATCTTTTATATGCAAACAAATACAATTTTAACTCCTCTTGTTGTATTCGTTTGTTCAACAACTTACAAAGAGGTGCGAAACATTAGTTAATATTCATTTCACCTTCTATACTTGTACTTGATTTATTATCCGAAACGGGAAAAATATTGAGCAAAGCAATGTCATTTTCAACGGATTTTAGCGTATAGGTATTGAAAAATTTTAGCGAGACCTTACCTGCTAACCAACGAAAAAAATACTGAAATTTATTGTATTACGGACAATTTCGTCCTTTTTTACCACCAAATCTGCTGCCCGTTTTCGTAAGTAAATATTCGTTCTTCTTTGCCTTTGGTGAGATTTCGCAACCAGAATAAAGCATTGGTTGGAACATTGGCGTATTCTAAATACTGCTTTGATGTGCCGGTTTGCTTTCCCAACGAATTCCATTGATAGTTCTCCCAGTAAAAGAGTTCGTATTCTTCTCCTTCCTTGATAAAATTATCGTCGTTGCGGGGAAGAAAGCGAAAATGGTCGATAACCGTGGGTTTTCCAAAGTCCAATCCTACCCAGCCGACTTCGCCCCATACACATTGATAGGATGTCAAGGGGTCGCCGTCGAATACGTTTTCCGCTTCCCAGCCAGTATCGCAATGCTTATTTCCGATAACTTGCCCTGTCAGTTTTATTTTGGAATCAGGCGAATAAATTTCTATTTCCGAAATCTGACCGCCTTGCGAACCGGGCGCCGATAAAAACCGAAAATAGCGACAGGGCTTTTTCAAATTCAGATTTACCGTGTTATACAGTATTTCCGGAACAGTATTTACTGTATAAACAGTTAGCGAATCGCTGAAATCAGCTTTGTTTGCGACCTGAAACCGGCTACCGACAAGTAATTCACCTTTTTTAGGCACATCGCCGGGCTTGTATTTACGTTTTAATATCAGTGTTTGTGTTTTTGAATGATCAGGAATCAGTTTTTTTATTTCCCCTGTTTGGGTCAGTATAAAAGGATCGGCGGCGGGTTGGATGCCTTCCCTTCCGTAATAAACCGGCAAATAGGCAATATCTCTTACCATTTTTGTAAAGACGGCTTTTCTATCTTCGATTTTACCCCAATGTACCGGAATCCAATCGTGATTGTTGAAATTGCATAAATAGGAATATGCTCTTTTTCTTGGCGACGTTTTTGTGAATTGAACACTAACATCCGTACACTCAAAATAGGAATCGGTCACATCTTTGATACAGGGATTGCGAAAGATAGGCGGCAAAACTTCGCCGTATTCATTTTGCATAGCAGGGTTATTCGGTTGTTTGGCAAAAGTTTTCCTGAAAATCTTTGCCGCTTTTTCTTCATAAGTTTTCATCTGGTATCCGATTGTGTCCCAGTAACCTCCAAATGAATAATCTTCTATCCGATTGCTATCTGTGCGAATTATATTCCATTCGTGCCCCAAACTGCGGGTAGCCCATTGAGGTATATTATCGATTCCCGAAGGAATACCCAAAGCGCGGAAAATATACGTTCCCATATCCGTATAATCTTCACAGGAACCTTTTTTCAGATTCATCAATTGTACAGGACGGTATCCGCCGGGCAAATAAGATTGAAGCGTAATATTTACATTGTTCAAATGCCGTATTACTCTTACAACATCTATTAACCGCTGCCGGAGTTTCGGTAACTTGGTTTTACCGGCAAGAGCGCTGATTTCTGCATAATTCAATTCACGATTATAAATGCGAAAGCTATCAATTTCTCCCTTAAAATAAGGGTCTGCCGGATAACGCGATTTTCCAATAAAATTGTTTCTCAGGTCTTTATTGGTTATGGGCGCATTCAATCTTTTTATCAAAATTCCATTGATGTAAAAAG
>JGI20166J26741_11760141_pt1 | contig 10441 bp, 9 predicted proteins | sample TergutCu122P5_FD_26741 | JGI IMG/M metagenome (IMG submission 26741) | reverse complement strand
ATAATTTGCTTTCGCAAAGCTATCCGTTTTTCGCTTGATGAAATTTCTCTGTCCATATTTATGAATTTTGGTTTTCCATGAACAATAGTCGTGCCAAAAAGTTAATTAGTTGATAATAAGTATATAACAAAAAAACAGGCTGTCCGATTTCGGACAACCTGTACGGTTTTGTGATTTGATTCGTAACCCTAACAGGGTTCCAAACCCTGTTAGGGTTGAGTAATATCAATACCCAAATATTTCTTCCAGCGACAATTCTTTCACTTTACCGAAGGATAACAGAAGATTCATATCTAAATCCTTTGTATCGCCCAGAATACAATAATTGTAGGTTTTCCCTTTGATATATTTTTCCTGAAACGCTTTGACGTCTGCGAGCGTCATTTGAGGAATTTTTGCGAAAAGTTCTTTACGCGAATCGGTCTGATAACCAAACTCTTTCGCATCAATATAATTCCAAAGTATATCTTCGCGCAGGATACGGGAAGTCCGTATATTCGTCAGGATGCTTTCTTTGGCAATACCAAACGCTTTTTCCGATTCGGGCATATCGTTCAGAATCAGTTTAAATTCATCGACCGCATCTTTTACCTTATCGTTTTGGGTAGCGATAAAGGCATTCATATAATAGGAGCGGTCGGGTTTCGCAGGGCGACCGTAATTGGCGTAAGCCGAATAAGCCAGTCCGCGCGCTTCGCGCATTTCCTGAAATACGATGCCATTCATGCTTCCGCCGAAATAATTGTTATACATTGTCCGGTCGGATTCAATCGTTTTATTGAAAGGACCACCCTTGGAAATCATGGACATATACACCTGTTTTGCATCGTAGTGCGCCAATAGAACCGCATTTTCGTCCGTCGGTTGTTCGGTGTATTTGACGGGCGCCGGAACCGGTTGCAATTTTTTTGCCATTGCATGATTCTTATTGATTGCGCTCAGCAGTTGAGTTTCACTCAAGGGTCCATAATACAAAATCCGGTGTTGATAATTCTTGAGACTTTTGATTCGCTGAATCAAATCGGCGGGATTTGTCGATTTGAGTTCGGCTTCCGACTGAATATTGGTTCTTGGCGATTTGGGTCCCCACTGCGCATAATTGGTCAACATGGAGAAAATCGATTGCTGATTCAGTTTGGCATTTGCACGGCTTTTCAGTATATCGGTCACCAAATTGTCGTAAGCGTTCTGATCCACTTGCGCATCAGCCAGCCGGTCTTCCAGTAATGCCATCGCCTTATCGAAGTTATCGCTCAATCCGTCAATTGAAACATACACGCGGTCTTCGGTCGATGAAACATTGAACGAACAGGCTAACTGAAAAAGCTCGCTTTTGATTTGCTCCGCCGTTTTGGTCGAAGTCCCCAAATAGTTCAGATAGCTGAACGCCGTTCCCAAAACCTTATCATTATTGTTGCCCATATCAAACACATAATAAAGCGAAAACAAAGGATTGGTCGTATTTTGTATATACAGTACTTCCACGTTATTTTTTGCCGTAAGTTTCTTAAAGTCTTTGTTGTAATCCAGAAATACAGGTTCGATGGGTTGAACTTTGGCGGCTTTCTTTTCTTTCAGATATTCGCTTTCCATGTCGCGATTGGCTGATATAGGGGTAATTGCCGGTTTTTCTATCTTGGGAACAATCGGAGTACCTTTCACCTTATTCACCACCAAATAATTGTCTTTAAAGAATTGATTGCTGAAATCGACAATATCTTTTTTGGTCAGCTTCGCTAAATTATCAACCATATTGACCACATCTCCCCATTTCTTATCACTGATGAATGCGTCTATAAACATATAGGCGGCATATTCGGGTTCCTGCTGCTGATAATACTTGTCTAAACGGAAGTTATTGATAATTCCCGTCAACAGTTTATCGTCAAATTCGCCTTTTTTAATCAATTCGATTTGCGAAAGGAGCAGGTCGCGCACTTCATCCAATGATTGACCTTCCTTCGGATATCCGTACAACTGAAAAATACTGTAATCGGCTAAATCGTTGACATAGCTTCCGGCACGCAGTACTTTCTGCTTTTGAACGAGATTCAGGTCAATCAAGCCGGCTTTTCCATTCGTCAGCATATAGCTGATTAATTGCAGTTTCAATATATCGGGAGCGTTTGCCGCCGGTCCGCGGAAAGCGATGCTGACATTTTCGGCTTCCAATCCTACCACTTCTTTCCGGATGGGTTGTGTAATCTCCTGTTCGGGAGTGAATTGAAGCGTCGGAAGCGGTTTGGGCTGCATTTGCCCGAAATATTGGGTTAAAATATCCATCGTAGCATCCGGATCCAAGTCGCCTGCCATACAGATAGCCATATTGTCGGGAACATAATAAGTCTTGAAATAATTCTTTATATTGGTAATAGACGGATTTTTCAGATGTTCGCTGAATCCGATGACCGAATGTTTTCCGTAGGGATGATTTGGAAACAGCGTATTCATAATCGTATCATTTACTTTCCATGCGTCTCGCGTCAACCCCATATTATATTCTTCGTAAACAGTTTCCAGTTCCGTATGAAATCCGCGAATCACCGGATTCGTGAAACGTTCGTATTGTATTTTAGCCCAGTTTTCAACTTCGTTGGAAGGAATATTTTCGGTATAAGCCGTTAAGTCATACGAAGTAAAAGCGTTTGTTCCGGTCGAACCGATCGATGCCATCAGCTTATCGTATTCATTGGGTATGGCATATTTAGACGCAATTTGCGAAACGCTGTCTATTTGCGCATAGATTGCTTTTCGTTGAAGCGAATCTTTAGTCGCCCGGTAAGTTTCAAACAATTGTTCAATCTGTTCGAGGTAGGGTTTTTCGGCTGCGTAATCCGATGTTCCGAAGTTGGTAGTGCCTTTGAACATCAAATGTTCGAAATAATGCGCCAAGCCGGTGGTTGCCATCGGGTCGTTTTTACTGCCAACCTTAACTGTAATGTATGTCTGAATACGAGGTTTATCCCTGTTCACAGACAGATAAACTTTCATTCCGTTGGGAAGCGTATAAATACGGGCTTTCAGCGGATCGTTCGGCACGCTTTCATAAGAATACTTTTGTGCCGTTGCATTCCATGAAATACAAATCATGGTCAATACAGTAACAATACTGTAAAAAATTCTTTTTCTCATTTGCATGAATATTTGAATTAATAATTATTTTTTCAAAAGCGATTGAAAAAGTTCCTTCACTTCGTCCTTGTTGATTCCGGCTTCGTGAAGTTTTTGCCTGCCCAGATAAAATGTGGGTACATAGTAATAATCATAAGAATCGGCAAGCTCTTTCTGCTTTTCCTCATCCACGATTTCAATCTCGATGCTTTGAAATTCAGGATATTCCTCTTTCAATTCTTTGATATACTGCCGCGCCCGTTTGCAAAACGGACAGTGTTCCAAAATAAAAAGCGTAAGTTTCATCTGTGAAAAATTTTAAAATATAACTACCTGTCGAAATTAATTTAATGTAGCAAAGTTAATACTATTTTTTACAATTCGCAAAATGTGTGTGAAAATGTTTACAGTTATTTCGTATTATTCCAAAATTTTTCTTACTTTTGCAGCATACTCAAATATATATCATTACTTATGAAAAATTTTATAGATGATAATTTTCTGCTTCAAACGGAAACGGCACAAAGGCTGTATCATCAACATGCAGCAAAACAGCCAATTATTGATTATCATTGTCATCTTGTTCCCTCTATGGTTGCCGATGATTATCAATTTCGCTCTTTGACCGAACTCTGGTTGGGAGGCGACCATTATAAATGGCGTACCATGCGCGCTAACGGAATCAATGAAAAATACTGCACAGGACGCGATACGTCCGACTGGGAAAAATTTGAAAAATGGGCTGAAACAGTTCCTTACACCATGCGTAATCCGCTTTATCACTGGGCGCATCTGGAATTGAAAACCGCTTTTGGAATAGAAAAACTGTTATCGCCGCGCACTGCACGCGAAATCTATGAAGAATGCAACGCCAAACTGCAAACGCCTGAATATTCGGCTCGCAACCTGATGCGTAAATATAAGGTAGAAACGGTTTGCACGACCGACGACCCTGTCGATTCGCTCGAACACCATATAAGAACCCGAAACGACGGTTTTGAAATCAAGATGTTGCCGACCTGGCGTCCCGACAAGGCTATGGCTGTTGAAAATCCGGAATCTTTCCAATCCTACGTCGAAACCCTGTCGGAAGTATCAGGAGTCGCTATCTCCTCTTTCGACGATATGATAGACGCACTTCGTAAAAGGCATGATTTCTTTGCAGAACAGGGCTGCAAACTGTCTGATCACGGAATAGAAGAGTTTTATGCCGAAGATTTTACGGAAGGCGAAATACATGCTATATATAATAAGGTGTATAACGGGGAAGAATTGAACCGCTGGGAAATCCTTCAATTCAAATCAGCCATGCTGATGATTTTTGCCGAAATGGACTGGGAAAAAGGCTGGACGCAGCAATTTCACTATGGCGTTGTCCGGAACAATAATTTCCGTCTGTTCAGTCAATTCGGCGCCGACATCGGCTGCGATTCTATGGGTACTTTCCTGACAGCAAAAGCGATGGCAAAATTTTTGGATACACTCGATACACGCAACATGCTGGCAAAGACCATTATTTACAATCTGAATCCGGCTGATAATGAAATGGTAGCTACCATGATTGGAAATTTTCAGGACGGAAGCGTTGCCGGAAAAATACAGTTTGGTTCGGGCTGGTGGTTTCTCGATCAGAAAGACGGTATCGAAAAGCAACTGAATGTTTTGTCGGCAATGGGACTGCTAAGTCGTTTCGTGGGCATGCTCACCGATTCGCGAAGTTTTCTCTCCTACCCGCGTCATGAATATTTCCGCCGGATACTTTGCAATTTATTGGGCAATGATCTGGAAAACGGCTATCTGCCAATGGAAGAACTTGATTTTATTTCTCAATTGGTTGAAAGCATCAGTTATTATAATGCTAAAAACTTCTTTCAATTTTGATTAATATGCGTTTGTTTTGCTTTATATGTCTTGTTGCCGGTATTGTATTTACAGGAGCTGCAATCGTACTGACTGTTGCCTTTACCTTTACAATTGGAAATGCAATAGCGTTGGCGGCAGGTATTTCTTTCCTGTTGTTGTACTGGATTTATCCCCGTTTAACAAATCGTTTACGACTTTTTATGAATATTTTTCTGATTGGTTTAGGAATCTATATGATTGGCATGTTTATTTTTATTGGCAGTCAAGGCGAAAAAAATACGGCTACATTCACCGAAGATTGCGTTTTAGTACTTGGCGGCGGGCTGTTAGGAGAAAAAATTGTCCCTACGCTTCAACTTCGTTTGGATAAGTGCATTGAATATCTGCATCGCAATCCGGCAGCGCTGATATTGGTATCCGGCGGAAAAGGCGGTGGAGAAACCATTTGCGAATCGCTGGCGATGAAGCGTTATCTTGTTTCAAAAGGCGTGGATGCCGACCGTATCATTGAAGAAAACCAATCCAGAAACACCCGTCAGAATATGCAATATTCAAAAGCATTGCTGGATGCGCATTTTCCTTCCGGCAATTACACGGTGGCGTGCATCACCAGCGATTTTCACGCATACAGGGCAGACCGGCTGGCAAAAGCGGTAAATTTGCTGGTTTCACATTATAATGCAAGAACAAAGTGGTATTTATATCCGTCTTCTTATTGCAAGGAGACGCTTTCTATTATTAAAATGTGGTCGGGCTATTAAAATACAATATTACTGTAAAATATTAATAACACTAAATAATAAACAGTCATGGGAAAAATAAAATTAAAAAATGTTATCCATTTATTGCTCTTTTCAATTCTGTTAGTTGCTTCTTCCTGCGAAAAAGGAGATTCAGCATCTAATTTAATCAAGCAAACAAAAAACGTGAACGATTGGATTCAATCCAATATGGATGTGGTGTATTACTGGAACACGGAAATGCCTCAACAAAGAAACCTGACGCTTTCTCCGCCTGATTTTTATAAATCTTTGCTTTATCAGAAAGACGATCACTATTCCTATATTGCTGAAGATTATACAGAATTATTGAATATTTTGAGCGGCGTACAGAAGGAAGCCGGTTATGATTTTTCTTTATTTCGAAAAGATAAGGATACGGAGGATATAGTTGGAATCATTGACTATATCAAGCCCAATTCACCGGCTTCGGCAACCGATTTGAAACGGGGAGATATTTTTGCTAGTATTAACGGAACCGCATTGACGGTCTCAAATTATCAGGGAATGTTAGACAAGCTGTCTGCTCCGCACACTTTGGGCGTTTGGAGGGATACTGCCTACGTGAATATACCGCTTGATGTAGTAACCTACGAGGAAAATCCGGTATTTCTCGATACGATTTACGATTTTCCGATGTACGGCACAAAAATTTCCTATTTGATTTACAATTTTTTTGCTGCCGACAATGGAGATAACAGCTACACCTATCTGAAAAAGTTGAATGACATTTTTGGAAAATTCAGGGACGAGAATGTAAACGAACTGATATTGGATTTGCGCTATAACACCGGAGGAGATGCATTGGTTGCCACAGCGCTTGCAAGCATGATTTCCAACAAAACTTCTGCCGACCTGTTTTGCATCGACCAGTTTAATTCAATTGTTGACGAGCAACTAAAAACCCAACAGGGAGAAAATTACAATAAGACGTATTTCAACGATAATCTTCCAATAACGGATAAAGATGGGAAGTTAATCGAACCTGTAACGCCTGTCAACAAATTGCCCGGCTTGACACGCCTGTATGTTCTCACTTCAGTCAATACGGCTTCAGCAAGCGAATTAATAATCAACGGACTGAGACCCTACATGCCCGTAATCCTGATTGGTGATGTAACGTATGGAAAAAATGTGGGCATGTGGTTTATATACGAAACCGATCCGCAAAAACAGAAAGACAACCACTGGGGCATTTTACCTATCGTATTGAAAATCTTCAATTCGGAAAACCAGTCGGATTATGAAAATGGATTCACACCCGATATTCCGGTTGACGAATACTTCACCCCCTACCCTGACGGTAGCATGCAATATGCTGGGCTTTATCCTTTGGGAGCCTTTAATGAATTTTTGCTGGAAGCTGCATTAACCGATATCGGCGTATTGCAGACAATCGTGTTGCGAAGCGCCGAAAAAAATATCGGCAACATCCGCCGTCCGCTGGCATCGTCTCTCAATCGTGCGCCCATACGTAAAAACATGATTGTGCCTCAGAAAATCAAATGGAATCCTTAATAAGTGAAACGATTACATATTTCGTTGGGGCGTAGCGTCTCGCCATAACCGTCAGTTTAAGGCTATGGCAAGACGCTACGTTTAGCGAAAGATGGCGAGTCAAGCCATTATTTTTTATATTTTCGAGCTGTATCCCAAGCTTCCCCTAACTGAATGAAAAAATTCTTTTCCCGTTTCGGCTTTTTCTCGCCCGAACTGTAATAGTCTATACTTTGGAAGTCGTTGCCGCCGGACTGGATGGTTTTATAAATAATGCCCCAATCGGGAAGTCCGCCAATATTTTTGTCGTCGATAAAAATATCTGCCTTTAATTTACGCGGGGCATCTCCGTCTTCTTCCTCCGGGTGATTCTTATTCACTGCATAAAAATCGAGTCCTCGTTTGGAACAATAATCCACCGCATCCTTTAAAAGATTATCTTCTCTGACTGTCCACAGTATAAGGGTATGACGTTCCTGTTTTAATTTTTTTAATACATCAAAAGCGTATGGAATCGGTTTCCCAATTGCCGGATAGTCATGTTCAACAATTGTTCCGTCAAAATCGACTGCAATTATCATAATATTTATATTTTAAAAGAATCATTAAAATCTGTCCGGTTCAAAATGGATCTGCCCAGCGTGATTTCGTCGGCATATTCTATTTCATCGCCAACGGAAACGCCCCTTGCAATAACGCTCACTTTTACGTTCAATCCCGCTAATTTTCTATATATGTAGAAATTAGTGGTATCGCCTTCCATTGTGGTACTCAGCGCTAATATGATTTCGGCAACCGTATTGTTTTGAGCGCGATGGATTAATCCTGCAATTTGCAAATCATTGGGTCCGATACCTTCCATAGGGGAAATGATGCCTCCCAAAACATGATACAGTCCGTGAAACTGCCCTGTATTTTCTATCGCCATCACTTCTTTGATATTTTCGACTACACAAATGAGCGAAGCATCCCGACTGGCGTCATTGCAGATACTGCAAATTTCCTCATCGCAAATATTGTAGCAAACCCGGCAATAATTAACCTGATTTCTTAGCTTAATTATTGCTTCTCCAAACGTTGCGATTTCTTCGGGAGTTCTTTTCAAAGTATAGAGCACTAAACGTAAAGCCGTTTTTCTTCCGATTCCGGGCAATTTGGCAAATTCGCTCACCGCATTTTCCAATAAAACGGAAGGATATTTTTGTATCATGCTAAACTCACCTCATTTTAGTGCAAAGATACAAAACATTTTAGATTCAACCAAATATATGAAGTACAGACACGAAATTTTTATATCTGCAAAATATTTACTACTTTTGTAACAAGAAGCAAAAATTATAAAATGACTATGTCAGAATTAAATCATCCAATAAGAGAAGCCGAACGCTATTTGCAGAATGCAAGGCAAATACTTTCGGAAAAAGCCGAAAAAGACGGCGATTACTACAATGATAGTAAATACGTACGTTTGGCAGGAAACACAGCATGGAATGGCGTATTGATAGCGTTAGATGCCGTTTTGAATGTTCGGGCTAATCTGAAAAGAGGACATAGGCTTGATTTTAAAGATTATCAGTCTGCTATTTCAAAAAAAGACAGCAAAATGCCACGCGTATTGTATAATGCTTACAGTCTGTTGCATCTTTCTTTGGGTTATGATGGCATAACAAACTATAAGGTAGTTCAAGACAGTTTCGAGCAGGCTAAAATGATACTTGCTTGGGCAGATAAGCATTATCAAAATTGAAACGGCAGAATTAGTTCCCAGATGAGAAACTGTTATTCATTTACAATTCCTTAGCTGTTATTAACCTGAGTTCCGGATAAGGATTTGTTTATTCTGTTGATTTTTGCCAATACGTTTTTTGTGGAAATTATATATGGCAATTTGTCTCGTAGAGACAGAATATTGGTAGAAAGAAGTTCATTCATCTCGTTGGCATGCCGTCTGCGTTTGTGTATGTTCAGCGCAATGCTTGCAACATCCGACAGATTTACCGTCAGGCGGCAGGTATCGCTCGATCCTCGATTGATGTATCGAGCGGTCTCGTCTTCGGAATCGTTCGATCCCGTTTTTGGTATCGAGCGATACATTAACATTACAGTCCGACTGTTCAAGCAAAACAGTCCGACTGTTCAAGCGATACAAGCGGACTGTTCAAACAATACAAGACTACCAATATTCTATATACTATGGTTCATCAAATTGTATTTTTACAGTTTCAGAAGGCGCTTTAGCGATAATTTTTCCATCTTTACAATCATACACATTTACAAGTATATCAAACACTATTTTTGGGTATTATTAATCTTCATAATCCAACTACACTAATCATCTGTCTTTGGATTTAAATAATTGGATTTTCCCTTCTTATAATATGCAGTAAGAACAACTAATAAAATGGATGCGATAAGACCCGCACATAAAGAATAAATAATGCCGCTCCAACCCCAGTATCTGTCCCAAAGAGCTTCATCATCTTCGATAAAAAGAACAAATTTACCGGAATAGTGAGCTCTCATAGTAAAAAACACTATCAAAGTAACAGAAGCAAAACCAATAGCTCCCAATAAAAATCTCATAAAAGACGTAAGAGGGTTATCTTTTATACAAGCGCCTGCAATCCGACCAACTATTCCGCCAATGATAATAAATACAATAAGATATAAAAAAATCTTTTCCATAACTTTATTTTTTAATTTTCTTTAATTTCCGACCTTGAAATAAATTCAATACTTGCAAAATCTATAAAAGCACTTGCAGTAATACTGGTTATTGGCTCATCTATTATTGTATCATCACCGCTCCAATACAGAGATTCCCCCTGTTTATAAGTTCGGGGTTGGAATAAAAGCGGGTGGTCACTTGGTCTAAGTGCATAACTGAAATAACAACCTGATAACTGTACTGATCCGTCTTTTGCCAACACATTATACTGCAAACTGCCGTACATATTCAGATTTTTCCTGTCTACCGCAATTTCCTTCGTAGCCACAATTTTTGCTACCAGCCTTTGATTCTTTCCATCAATGTACAGGTCATTTACCTGTAGATTCAACGCTTTAAAACCGTCGCTGACTGTAAAAGGAATCTTCTTTCCATCAAGTTTTGCCCACTCGACTTGTACATCTTTTTTTAATTTTTCCTCTCTTTCAATTTTTGCTAAATACACTTTTTGATCTAATTTTTG
>JGI20166J26741_11759918_pt1 | contig 10442 bp, 10 predicted proteins | sample TergutCu122P5_FD_26741 | JGI IMG/M metagenome (IMG submission 26741) | reverse complement strand
GATGATGGGCAAAAGATTGCCCGAAACATGTTGAGCTGATCTTATAGATCAATAAATCATTGTTGCATCTAGTTGGTTCATCTGTATTACTTTACCTACTGGTTTAGTTATTCCTACTTATTCAGTTTTATCATCGAAACTTGTAATTAATGCATGGTTTTAAACTGTGTGCTCAACCCAACAGATACACCAGTAACTTAAACTCACATATATAAAATAACAAGTGAATGCCTTTGTTTCTCTTCTTCATATAACAAATATGAGAAAGGTGTGGACTTGTATTTCCAAAGCACATGGTATATACAGTTACCTTGTGCTTTCACGGGCCTAGTTTCAAAACTTCAGTGTGGATTGTCACTTTTAAGTTACACAGGTACAGTATGTGTTTGTATTGGTTATATATTTTTATTTATCAACGTGATAGTTTTATTAAGAAATACTATTAAGTATGGCGTGAAGTGTTTATGGTGACTAAAACTGACAAAATATTCTTGGGAAATCACCTGTGTAAATCAGTTGATGGTGCAATGTGCCATGTAGGCTTTTTTATTACATCATTTCTTTTATGTCAAACACAACTGCTGGGGAAACATAATTTAATGCATGTGAAAGCACAGTGAAAGATAATGTTACATAAGCAACATGAGAGAGCATTTTGATGACATTCTTTAGTTGATTCACAAAAGATACTGCTAAAACTGCACTTAGTAGTGAGAGATGTAGAAAATGACAGTTTTTATACTGAATGGTAATGCTCAGTTATACTCTCTTTTTTGTTCACAATGAGTTTGGTACACTAAAATTGCAAAACTGGCAATATGGTTCACCAAGCAGTATTTCTTTTGTACTATGTAGACCATCAGGCTAACATTATGTGAGGTGACAAGCTGTTATCCAGTTCTTTGGAAAATTATGTCTGTTCTGTATACAGTCAGATTAGCTGCTGTAATATTTTGAAGCATGAAATTCATGCAAAAGTAAATACAACTACCTCCCTGGATACACTTACTCCTTAACAAAGACCAATCTGTTAATGATGTTTATAACAATAACCATTGTTTGTTCTGACAACTATAATTCTCCCATTTTTTCTTATCATACATTACATCAGGGGTGCAAAAATCCCAGGTGCCTAGGTGCTGGGTGTTCTGTTTATGTAGTGAGGTTACTGAAAGAGACCTGTACTCCAGCATCTGGATGGGATCATGTACTGCTGGAATGTGGCATGATCCTGATACATGTGTGGCAAGAGTTTGGAGTGAGTAAGTGGTGTTTGCACTTAGTGGCTCATGGGTTACACTTGAGTAGTGCAAATACAGTTGTACTGATATCTGCATTACTCATTGTTACAGCCCACTAATACTAATAGCAGTTACTCCAAAAACATTTTTTGGTGCACTCCAGGCCACATTTCAAGCTAAATGTGAAAGTGGTGATGAGTTTCATGGGTATTAAGTACATAACTGTGTTGCAATTTTGTGTATCACAGTGCAAGGCCTGACTTTCTTAAGGGTGCTGTGTACAAGGCTTGCACACGCAACATATTCAGTGGGAGATAATCAGAAGGTGTTATCACTTATTCTGGAAAAACAAGGCATTATACAGTGTTGACCTCTTCACAGCATGACAGATTGCTGTGTTGGCGACAGTTACAGTGAACTGCATTCAAGTCTGAGGGCTTAGGTGGTGGATACCACAGTCCATTGTGCACACAGATGGGATTCGACTCATGTGTTACACCAGTGCTCCTACTGGCAGAGCATGAGGGCACTGCAGTTCAGGTCAGACTTGACAAGGCAGGTCAGACAATTATTATCCTAGTACAGTTTCCTTCATTTTCATGTTCTAATCACTAATCCAAGGGAGATTTAGGCTCTTATAAAGAGGCGAGGAGTTGTCACGGGGTCTCTGACAAGAATCCAATATTCTGTGGCTCTGTTAGGTCAGGAGACAAACTAGATCAAGGTGCATTATGCTACTTTCAGATAAATCTGGTATAAGTTTGATGGATTTCATTATTTGTTGGAGGTGAAAGATGAGGCCCATGATCATGAGGCTGATCGGTCAGATTTTGAAGGGACGTACTACAAACTTAAGTCAGACATGGAGAAGTTATTGCCATCACAGGAGACAGGGTCCATGTTGGTTGTACCTATGGTAAAAGCATCGTCTATTTTGGACAGTACATGCAGTGATACCAATCAGTCCGTCACACAGTCACAGGGATTACTGCCATCAATACCTTTGCCTATGTCTGATGGAAAATATGAAAACTGAGCAATATTTGAAAATATTTTCAAGGTTATGGTCAACAATCATACAGATGTAACATGCATTGAAAAATACAATTATTTGCAATGGAACTTGAGGGTCAAGCACTTCATTTGGTTCAGGGGCTTCCTATTATAACTGAGAATTATGCAATAGCTTGGGATCTGTTGGTGGACAGATATGAAAAATGGAAGATGATTGTGGGTTTAAAGGCAATCAGTAAAGAGGACATACGAGAGGTAAGGCAATCTGTAAACACCCCCATTTTGTAGCAATTTCAGTGCACCGAAGGCATTAAACATTGAATAACCTTTGGAGGACATCATATTGTCACAACTGGTTGCAGAACGCCTGGACAGTCCGAAATGTCATGAGTTGCAAATGAAACAGGCATACGAATGTTCCCATTACTTAAGAAATTAATTACATTTATGGAGCAGAAATGTCAGGCTTTGGATACACTGAAACCTTTCACAAACACTGCATATGTTAAGGAGAGACATTGATGTTATCAACGGCCATTGTAAACATACAAGATCAGTGCATCACAGGTTAGTTTCATAACAGAGACCATGATGAATATACTAGGAATATGGAGAAGGGATTATATTTCTTTAAGAGAAATCAACACGACTTCAGATGCCAGATATAGTGTCAACTTTCACCTTTGCTCATGGTGTAGCAAGCTTCAGGCACAAGTAATGGTTCAGGAATGTACAGGGAATGTATCTACAAATCTGTTCTATGCAGTTCCAGGGTTGCTCATCAAGAAGACGTGCATATGTTGATCACAGCGGAACTATTCTTTCATTTACTCTGTCAAGGTAGATACAGTGGCAATTGGAGAGTTCCCAAACTCCAAGAAACTGAGATGGGCTGGATTTTGGCGGGACGCACAGCACATACAGGGCAGTCATACAAAGCAGCAGCAACATAATTTTTAATAACTTGATGTTTTTCTGACCATACCTCATGAATTGACTATATATTAATTACCAATTATTTATTCATAAAATATTATATTCCTCTACATGTTTCGAGCCTTAAGTGCTCATCTTAAGTAGGATACAATTGTATACATGAAGCATATGGTACTGTCACTCTCGTAGAGAGTGACAATACTATATGCTGCATGTATACAATTGTATCCTCCTGAAGATGAGCACTTAAGGCTCGAAACATGTAGAGGAGTATAATATTTTATGAATAAATAATAATCAGTGCATTAAGTTGGTAATTAATATATAGTCATAATTTTTAATGTTGGAAGAAGACAGTTTAGATGCACAGCTACAATGTTTCTGGGCAATTGAAGAGTTTCACACTCTTCCCAAAACTGCACAGAAGCAGGAATGTGAGAGTCACTCCCAAGCAACCACTACATGAGACTACTCTGAGGGATTTGTCATGCAGTTACCACAGAAGTCAGGTCACAAGGGACTCAACAGTTCTTATGATCAAGCATTGTTAAATTTCAGCAGCTGGAGAAATGGCTTCAGCACCAACCAGACAGGCAGAATAATTACACAGACTTCATAAAGAAATATGAAGAACTTGGACATATGCAGCTGGTATCTGGAGGAATGGACATGGTTGTAAGAAAATATTTTACCTGCCTCATCATCCAATATTCAAACATGACAGCAGCACCACCAAACTCAGGGTAGCATTGGATGCAAGTGCGTAAAGCACTAATGGGCACTCTAAATGATAACATTTTTGATTGAACCTACTGTTCAAGGGTTTGCAGATGCTTTAGAAAAGGCATACGGAGCATGTGTTTATTTGCAGTCAGTCATTTATTGTCACATTCTAGGGTTGCACCTGTGAAGAAGGTAACTTTACCCAGGCTAGAAGTGAGTGGAGCAGTGCCATCAGCAGAACTAACTGACAAGATTTTACTTGTGCTGAATGTGGAGATAAATGGCATTCATCTCTGGCCTGATTCTACTATATTCTTGTAACGGACTTCTCCACCTTCTATGAGATGGAATACAGTCATGGCCAATAGAGTGGCACATATTCAATAGGCTACCAACATGAGCAACTGGCAAAATGTGTCCACTTTGGACAATCTTGCTGATCTTTGCAAAGAGTAACATAGGAGAAGTTGGTGGATCTGCAGCTGTGTTGGCAGAGACCACAATGGCTTCAACTGTCAGCCACTTCATGGCCTTCTGTAGGGGAACTGCAAATGATTGAGGGCATTCCTGAAGAATGCAGAATGAGGTCATTAGTAGCAGCTGCATGTGTACCCTGAACTAAGTATGCGGAAAGATTTTAATCATTTGCTGCGCTTGTCAGAGCGACTGCTGATGTGCAGCATTACTGTCACAGTGCCCATTATCCCAAGTACAGGCATGTCTGAATTCTGGCCCTCTAACAGCTTTTTCCATTGATCCAAATGGCCTCACCTATCTTAACCCAGGACATTTCCTGATAGGTGTGCCTCTTACAAGTTTTCCTGAGTCTAACCTGTCTGAGATGCCTGCTAATTGTCTGTTTAGGTGGCAACACTTGCAACAAATCCAACAACTTTTTTGGTAAAGATGGTTCACAGACTGTCCTAAGAGTGAGCAACAGAGAGGGAAATGGGCTTTAGTCAACCAAATCTGCATCCAGGTACAGCTGTCATGGTCAAAGACAGACGTTGCCTACTTCTGGGGTGAAGAATTGCAGTGGTAGAGGAGGTACAGCCTGGACGTGGACCAGTGCGAGTTGCAACAATCAAGGCAGTGGTGGGAAACACATGATGCCCCACTCACATGCTAGTGATTCTCCCCCAGAAAAAGTTAAATTCCAAGGGTTGTACCTTTTGAGTGGAACTCAACCGGGGGGGGATATTTTGGGTATTTCCGTTTGTGCTGTGAGGGGACAGAGTTGTTTGTGAACTCTTGCATCTGGATGAGATGATGTAATACTGGAATGTAATCCCAATCTGATGTGTGGCAAAAGACTGGAGTAAGTAAATGGTGTGATACAGGACCAGTTGCACTTGATGGTTCATGAGTTGCACTTGGGTAGTGCAAAATGACAACAGTACTTATATCTGCAATACACATTGTTACAGTCCACTAATACTCTCAGTGTTTATCGCACACTGGGTGACTAAAATCTTGTATGGTGGCACCTAATATTTTCAGCATAATTATTACAGTCCCAGCTGAAGGTTCCATGGCACTGTTTTAGGGTACAGGAAGTATGCAGGTCCATGCCCTCAAAAATGTGCTGATCAGAAAAAGGCAGACTTGTTTCAAGCAAGCTGGCTTTTGACCACTAAACAAAAGAACATCAGAGAAGACTGCAGGGATCTTCAAACGAAACCCTGCAAACTCATCCCCCTGTAACGATGGTAAAGAAGAAAACCAACTAGATGCAACAATAACAGTTTATTGATAAATCCAGTTTAGCTCAACATGTTTCGGGCAACAATTTTGCCCATCTTCAGGAGTTTTTGACTGTGCAATACAGCTTGTGGTATGTTGTACTGTAAAGGTAAAATATAATGGTGTAAGAGCAAGTGCGTAATAATTATAGTATAAATAATTAATGACATTCAGTAATAACAATTGGAGTGGATATAAAACCATGTTGTAATTTTTTGCTCCATTGGTAAAATTTTTATATACGATGTGTTGTGGGCAGGGTTAAAAAATGAAAGAGTTAAAAGGTTTTCAGAAAATGCAGTGAAAGTGGATTAAAATCTTTGTGTTAGAGAGTTATGTTAAAATTGTACATACCCCAATACGTTGCCGGTCAATGATCTGGTAATGGAGGAACTGAATAAGTGTTCGGTGTATATTTGATACTACCAACTTCCAGACGAAGTTAATAATGTATTAGCTTCTAGAATGCCTGTAAGGCAGTAAATGCTGTGCACATGTAGTGAAATGTGGATTTTACATTTCTGGAAGGACCATTTGAGTATAAAATCAAGGAAATCAAAATTTATGTAGCGCTAAATTCTAAAGAGATTAAATAAATGCTGCATTACATTAAATGTAATCTAGTTCAGTTCTTCCACATGTCAAGTAACATAAGTTGCTGCTTTGCTTTCTCAATACTACTGAGGGTAGTTAATCAAATGAAATTTTATGGGGACTGTCCTTAGTTTTGATGTCCTGCAGTCCTAACAAAAATTATGCTAGAGGTCATTTCTGGCAAAGTGAAGTTCTTCGATGAAGAAAAAATCCATTTCCTGCCCCACACATACACACGAATCTTTGATTTCCTGGAACTGATGCCATGTAATGTTTGATTTGGCATGTTCCCATGCTATAGGTATTATCACTTCAAATGTAATCTGCATTCCAGTGTATATTTTTAAGCATACAAGGTCATTTTTTTATTAGAGTCTGGAAACAACCTTGCTTGGGTATAGTGAAACATTTTCATGTGCTGTTTACATTGTAACAGCTTCTCCTTATGTAGCTTCTGCAATTTGATTTTTCCTTCCCAGAGTGTGAATTTTCTTGCTTCACTGCAGTTACTGATTTTCACAGCACCGATATTCAGTATAAAGTCAGTGTCATAAATTTACCTGATTGCATTTGGAATTTTCTACCGGCATAATGAACGAACCATAACCACTACACATTCTCTGTTTTATCTTTTAGCTGGATTCATGCTAATTTGGCAAGGCACATCTTGGTTTGGCAGGGCATGGTCCAGTATGGGTCTTCTTATGTGCATTAAGATTGTTCTCATGGAAGTTTTGGTGGGTCTGATAAAAATATGCACACAATTGGGCACAACAAAGATTCAAGGAACATAAAATCCAACCATCACTCTATATGTTAGAAGTAATAAAAGTTATGTTCCCAAGACATAAATTAAAGCATACTGGCATACACTTGTGTTTCCAAGACACAACAGTTACAGCACAGTCAGTAGCACTTAGCTTAGTAACAAATATTACGTCCTTGGCCTGTTCAGCTCTTTTCTATCTTATGCGTGGTGGCCCATGATCTGTCCCATGGCACTTAGCTCAGAACGAGACAGCGGGTTGAGCATAAGCCCAGGGACAGGTGACTGGAACTCCATATCTCGCAGTGTGTTCACCTTCACCTTCAGCTCACTGCGCAACTTGTTAATCTGTGTATCTAGTTGTACCTGGTCTGCAAACAGAAGCAAACAGTCTACAATTTGGTTACATATGGTGAAATGGAAAAGAGTGGAGGAAGTAATCAGACCACTTAGTGTTTTATTGTATTTTGCAGAGATTATCACACTGCTGGTGGTGAAGACTTAATCACTACTTTCACAGTTATGTAAACAGTCCCAACAACAGAACTTCTGCCATTCCTAACATAATTGAAGCTATAATGTTTGTGTTCCTGGCAATAATAATAATAATAATAATAATAATGGCACAGTGCTTACAAGAACAACTTCACAGGCTACTGGGCAACAATGGACCACCTGTACACATGATATGTATTTACCCATCCTTGAGTTCCTACACTTCACAGCTATAGGAATGAAGTTGAAAGGACACACAAACCTTTTGACACTTTACAGGAAAAACAAACCCTATCTGAAATTCTGAAAAGGATATTTTCAAAATTTTACAACTGTTCTGAACACGTACCAGTAGACCCTCTTCAAAAACGGTAGTTTTCAAACAATATACTCCCAACAAACACAAACATTTCAGCAAAATAATATAGCAACTACGCTACACCACTTGTGACATGAAAGTATACTTAGGGAAAAACAGACAGTGCATGGCACAACACTTGAGAGCAATGCATGCCTGTGACAGAACTGATTCAGAAAGTGGAAGGATGTGGTCAAAAATTGTAAATGGACAATTTCTTTTCCTCCAAGACCTACATGGTGACTTCAGAGAGAAAAAAAAAAACTGATGCGGGATGGTCACACCGAACATGAAGGGTATGCCCCAAACTGAAAGAAAATGAAACAGGGTGATATGACAGAAATACTGTGGAGGGATAAGAGAAACATTCAAGTGTTGATGAATATCCATGGTGCACCAGCAGAAGGTAATTTCTGCAATGACCAAGGGAATGCAATAAAACCACCTATTGTGGTGGAGTCTAACCATAACTTGGGCTATGTGCATTAGGCACACAGGATGGCCAATTGCTTCTCCATCAGCTGTTTCACAAGGAAGTGGACAAACAAATTGTTTTTTGGATATTAGATCTGGCCATTCTGAGCAGTTAAATAATTCTTTTCTCATGTAAAAGCTTGCCCATAACAAGTCACAAAGATTCAGAGTGGGGATGGGAAGTTGGGCTTCCATCCTTACTGTGACATTCGGCACAACTAGGATGGCAGAGTTGTCACACCTACGCATGTGCTAGTCACTGAAAAATGTGTGAGAGTGCAACCAATGTTTACGGGAACAGTAAATACAAGTATTTTGTGTGCTACATACTGCGAAGAAAGTCAGGCTAAGAAAGTGAATCTTCTGCTACAGAACATTATATACATTATTCAATTTCTAGTCCATCCAGTGGGAGGAAATAGAAGTGAAAATAAGAAAACAAAATCACACAAGACTGGCTTGATTGCTTACTTTACTCCTTGGCTGTTCCCTGTTGACTGCCTTCTGTCACCATCTCTTAACCTTCATCTCCCGCAGATCCTTATCTACATCTTCAAGCCATCATATTCTAGGTCTTCCCCTTCTTCTACTTATTCCCAGTTTACTCTCAAATACTTTCTTAACCGTACCTTCCCTGATTCATTTTTACTACATGTCCAATCCATTCCCATCTTTTCTTATTATTATCTGCTACTATGTCTAGCTCCCTCAATTCCTGATTAGTTCTTACTATCCGAATTTCTTCCTCTACCACTAGTCCATGCATCCTTGTTAACATTTTCCTCTCCCATCTACTTAGTCTTTTCATATATCAGTCATGGCCCATATTTCACTCCCATACACTACACCTCATTTTACCACCGTTTTATGTACTGTATTTCCCGGCCCATAAGACGCACTTTTTTCCCTGAAAAATGTGACCTAAATTTGACCTACGTCTTATGCGCCGAGGGTAAGTATTATTTCCAAACTTATAAATACCCATACATCTATTATACAACATCTTTATCGTGAGATGGTGAAATTTGCTTCCAGATCATGAGATCTGGCATCACTGCTTGTAAACGGCTTACTTTCTTATCCGGGGATTTAACCTAACGTATATATTGCATCACGTGATTCCAGGTATTTACGCTGCTGCAATAGCAAAATGTAGTCAAGTGTAATTCAAGTGCGTTACACGTTCCTTAAAGTATATCCGTTTTGTGTGTATTTACGTTTTTACAAACAGTGATTAAAGAGTTAAATTTAAAGTTTAAAATCAAAGAAAACCCTCATGGGAGCAAAACAGAGACGATTATCTTACAGTATTGTATTTAAAATTGAAGTCGTGAATTACGCTGAAAAACATGGAAACTGGGCAGCTGAAAGGCGTTTTGGCTCACCTCCGACAGAGATGATGATACAAGAATGGAGGAAGCAAAGAAAGATTTAATCAAAGCAGACAAGAGTAAAAAAACTTTACATTCATGTGCTCCTAAATGGCCAAAACTTGAAGAATATGTTAAGAACTGGATAACAGATCACAGGAAGAATGGAATTGCTGTTTCAATGAAAATGATTTTAATTGAAGTGAGGAGACTAGCCACTGAAATGTCTATTACTGATTTTGCTGAAACGACTTTGTGGTGCTAAAGATTAATGAGAAAAAATGGCCTGTGTATGTGTACTAAAACTACAATAGCGCAAAAACTGCACCATGAGTACGAAAGAAAGATTACAGAATTCCATAAATATGTCATAAACATGAGAAAGAAGCTATGTTTTTGAGACAGGAAATTAGGGAACATGGATGAGGTACCTTTGATGTTTGATGTTCCATCGAATAAAACATTGGATGTTAAAGGTGCTAAGACAATTATGATAAAGACTTCTGGTAATGAGAAGATGCGTTACACTGTTGTTCTTGTGTGCTGCGCTGATGGCACAAAGCTTCCACCTTTAATAATCTTTAAAAGAAAAACACTGCCTAAAGATGTAATTCCACATGGCATTTATGTTCATGTTCATTCTAAAGGATGGATGGATGGAGAAGGAATGAAGCTGTGGTTAGAGAAAGTGTGGTCCAAGTGTCCAGGTGGTCTTCTTAAAAAACCAT
>JGI20166J26741_11759585_pt1 | contig 10443 bp, 6 predicted proteins | sample TergutCu122P5_FD_26741 | JGI IMG/M metagenome (IMG submission 26741) | reverse complement strand
ATTTATGCAATATATACCAGTTCGCCACTGATATTGTAACAACAAACACGACCATGAGAAGTAACACTTGCAGCTTTGACAATAAACGTTGTAAAAAAAAATGTGAATTGCGCTTTATAGCCAATCCACCACTGTCACGTATACGCCAGTCCGCCACTGCAAAACAAAATCAAAATGCGCCACACTTCTATGAAGGCTGCCAGAAGACTAACTGCAGCTCTGCATCATCGAAGTTCTACGTTTCAGCCTTAAACAACGGTCTACTGTGTCGTGCCTGTCACTCCCTCAACTGATCTTCAAAGGTCAAGTGTGCTCATAAATAATATCGAAACCCGGACCGCCATAAATGACATCATTGCTCCTGACGAATACCAGGCCTCTTTATGGGACCCACAGTGGGTTTGTTTGGGTTTCTTGCTCGAGTAAACACCGTGAGCGCTGAAAAACTTTATGCATGCACGGCATTACTTACATGTAACAGCCGGCCACCAGGGGATAGAGGCTGTGTGACATATATGTAACATTCGGCCTTTAAAGGTCAAAACTCCTCTTGCCGTATCTCCATAATCGTTCAACTTGGGATATACATATTTTTGGTTATATCAATATGATTTAACCTAATATACATTCCTCCTCTAACACCCTGTACATAAAGCTGATTACAGAAGAAGTTTTGGAAGACAGGCATTGGGAAAACAAGTTGCTGTGAACTGTAGATGGCAAGAACAGCTGCACATGTTGTAACATTACACAGTAAACTCCTTTGTGCTGTATTTGAATTTAAAATGTTATCTTGTCCAGATAATGCACCCAGCTGCCACATGTTCTGCTTACTACTTGGCTGTGCAGGACATCCCACACACACAAGGTGTACATAAACCTCATATCAGGGTTTCAGTTACAAGAACGTTTCACACTTTGTGGGACTGTCTCATTTCTTTGGTAAGGCACATCAGTGCAATTAATTACAGGCAGAAATCATTACAAAACTCTCAGCGTGATACGCTGCGACAAGTGACAAATAATGTCAGCTCACTTCATAAAGAAATTAATAAGGTTAAAACTGAGGGTCTCCAAGGGCATGTTCCCACCAAACTATATAGCATCACATACTAGAACACTACAGTATTATCCTCACCAGTATTCTAGTAACTTATTTCATGATTTCTTGTTATTTAATGCTATAGTGTTTGGAGAGGTCAGAAGACAAATTTGATAAGCAGTTAAAAAAATAAATGTTTATTATAAGATTCCATGCATGCTGTGTGGTTACTAGACATACTAAAAAACCAAAACATGGTAATTGGAGCTATACCTCTGCCTCCCTTCTGTGCCTGCACAAGCATATCATGGGATGAAATTTACCTTTACCTTTCAGGACTAGAATTGTGACCCACAGCATTTTATTAACATGTGTTACCTGCCTGTCAGATGTATGTGTATTTAATAATGTATTAACATACATAATATTGAAGATGCTGACATAAGCATCAAACATTTATATGTATTTATGATATGTGTCTGTATGTCCAAGATATAATACGTTGTGTAGGAGTGTCGGATAATATAATACAGTTGTGTGGATCTTATCCTGTCTTACGGATTTCCTGCCAGGTGCCATGTTATCCCCCCCCAAGTGAAAAATAATGTAACAATGTATCAATAATGGATAAAATATTTAGTGTCCCATAATAAACAACACCTACAGCAGTATGTAAACAGTACATACAAGCATGCTGCAAAGCTGTTTCAGAATGAAAAATCTTCATGAAGTCTGACACAAACCAGTTCTTTAATTGAAATATCAACCAGATACCTCTAAAATGCAAGCTGGACATGGCTATTATTGAGTTCACCTGCTTTGTGTTAGAAAAAGGATGCTCCCACATTTAAAACTAATACTGATATACTACTGTATATACCTTACCTTTGTCACACCGATTACAGGTGTCTCTGCGTGCAAAGTTAACATTCCCACACCTGAAACATGCAAGGTAATTAAGCTCACATTTGAGGTGCTCTCTTCTTCAATGTAGGTGTTTCCAACGTAAACACATTGTGAACACATTCCATCAAAATTATACACAATTAAAAAACTGCACAGAATTACATTGTGTCATAGTCCAAAACACAGCATATCTCTTACACTCATTATATACAGCCACATGTCATGATTTTGTGTACACTAGTACCTAATTTATTTTTGAAATCTGCATTTGTTTTTTTTTTTAAATTATTAAGAAATACATATGCATGTATATTCAATTATATCAAGTATGCAGTCTTTGCCAGGATCTTGTTATATACCCTTTCAATGTCATACATTTTTGTTTCAGATGGACTGAAATATACAACTAAACCTTCTGAGCAACCACTGATGGGGAAGGAAAATGGTAACTTTCCACTTCTCAACTTCAATATATAAACAACTAACACCATTTAAAAACATGGAATGAAAATCTGCATTCCAGTATTTAATTTCCTTACCATGACTGGAATGCTGGATATGTTTTCCAATTCCTTTAGCTATGTTCGTAACTGAATTGATGATTATGGAAGGTGGAAATTGGTTATTCAGGTCACGGAAGGAGGTGTAAGCACAAGTAAGTGTGCTGTCATCTGAGTGCATTATGAGAAGTAAGATAGGTTACATATTTATTACATATACTAGATGCTGTAGAAATTCCATTTCTTCCAATAATTAGTAATTTCAGTCTAACCAATCTCCTGGATGCTTTACTACACAGCTTTACACAGCACACTGGTTTTACTGAACAAAAACCCTGCATCTGCTGCAACAACTCACAACATCAGTGGTAATAATGGCAATGACAGAAAAAATGCACTGCATAATCTACAGATCGCTGTATATACGCCCATCCTCCTCTGGAAACAGTTGCTTCTAAATACAAAACACTCTTCCAAATCTAATATGATTTTGTGCCTCTAATAATATGGCGTATAAAACACTTTCAAGTGCAAAAAAAAACATATATCATATGTCATACCAACATTTAAAAAAAATCATGCCTGTACCCTCTGACTGCCATGCAAAATGTAAAATTAATATCAACTGACTTCCTCCATCAAGGATAATTTATTCACATAAGCTGATGTTATTCCTCCAGCTTTTTTAGTTATGGTAGTGTCTTCTCTACATAATGTGACTATTCGTTTCTTATTTTTAGTCTTCCAAAGTCCTCAAATGTAATTATCATATACCGGAATATCTAGGCAATAGGTTTAAATACATCCTTGAATTATATTAAAACTTTCTTAAGTATTATACACGTGTAATTGAAACACATCTGAAATCCTGTCGCATATGAACAGTAATTGGTACTGCTACACTTCATCATTATAAAAATATTAAACCACAAAAGTGTGGTATTGGATAAACATATATCATGTGAAAATATCACAAGTATAACATTGCTGCAGAAATCGTAACTGGGGCAAAATTTGGTCCTTGGCTTCTATTCAGACAATATACTATAGGTAAAAAATTAAACCGAAAGTTGCTGCATACTGTGGATCGCTACAAATCCAATCCCCTTCGCTCATTCGAAACCGACTACTGCCTGATGATGGCTCCATCGCAGCCGTACTATTGCCTGTCTTAGTCTTTAAAAAACAATTCGCTTATTTAAATTTCTGAAGAAACGTAATTGAAACGACACTTCATAAACTCGATTAACTATACAGTAAACACCTTTCGTTCGTTCCCCACTTCACTTTTTTTTTTATACATACAACACCCACAACTATCAACTAGCAATAACGTATTTTCGTCTCTTCTCTATAACACGCACGCGTACGGCCTTCAGTGGATACCATGTAAGTTCTAACGAAAATAACAGACATGAAAAATCCAAAGAGTGTATTTCCGCGGTTCATGACATTTCGTTTTTAAGAATTATCGAATCTCTTCTTTTGTCATTCATGGTAAACGCAGAAACGAGTTTTGTTTTTTTGTTTTTTCCCCCCCTAATTTACATATTGGAAATACATTGGCAGAATAAGAAACTCTATGCTTAGAAAATGACATGTAGTACATTTGGATTACAACAGCAAAGAATATTCTCTAACGTTCACATCAAATGACACGAATCGCCGCAAGATGGCTGAACATTGATAACCTCCAGGTGAGAAATTATCCGCGGAACTGTAAGCACTGTATATATTACTTAAGTTATTAATCCACAACGGCGATAGCAAAAGAACGCTGCAATTAGCCGTCAGGTAATGCGTCTATGTTTATCAACCATACATTAATTAAATCATGGGAATGCAACCCAATCACGGATAACAGAACCCTTCGGATTTCGTGCTGTGCACTTACATCCCGGCAGCATTATTTTAGCCGGTAATACTGATTCCAGTTCAAACTTCCATGTGCCACGTTTTTTAATTCCTTTGGGTTTAATGTAGGTGTGGATAAATGAGGTCAGCGCATAGTAGGGTGTGTGGGTAACAGCGCTATAAACATATTTGTTCCATCGTCAGAGACAAACCAGCGGCGGCCACGGAGCGCATATTTAACAGTTTTCGCTTTTCCCATCTATGGCCGCAGGCACTGACTGTACACAACAGGTGCGCGCTGTGAATTGTGGTCACGTGTCGTTTTTTATTACGTGCCATATATATATATATATAATCTGTGCGTACCATTTTGACCTCCAGGAAAAAAGAATAAGTTGGTATGTGCGCGTGAGGGAAAATGCATATTATTGCGGTTCTTAGTTTTAGTTGTGTGGCGTGCATGTGGAACGCAGTAGGTGATATTACGTATTTAATTTTGAATATAAATGTTCTGATCGTTGCAAAGCACGTGTTAAGTCTGTTTAAAAAAACTTGATGTAGTTAATGAGGGTTTTGTTGGCCATGTAATGCGAGGTTACGTTTGGTTTTGCCTTTGTAATTTTCTCTTGCTATAGCAGTTAAGTGGGATGGTTACTTTCAAACAATAAACGACAATTTGTTTTTTTGTGGTTAATGTAATATGTAAATGTTTTGCTTTCGTTCAGTGTTCAGCAATACAAAGTGACGAGGTCTTGCGTTGTAGATCGCACGCCTGCTTACAAAGATGCTGAAGCTCGGCGAGTGGGCCACCATTTTGGCGCGTGGTTTGGAAGACTGTCTTGAAGTAAAACCAGTTGGATGCTCAAATCGGAAAGTTTCCGAGGAATCCAATGTGGTATGTTCTTAAGATGACGTACCGACAATATGAATTACCGTAACAATGAGATAGACTCCTTAGATTTTCAAACCGAACCAAACTTAACCTGTAAAACATGTTGAAGATTTTACAAGAAATACACTTGTCTTATTGTTGAATGTAATGTTATTAGTTCTAATAAACGATTCATTGCCATTTTTCGGTTTGTATATTTTTGGAACTGGTAATTTATGAACCCAGTTTCTGTGAATGAAAGTGCGTTAGGCACAATACGCTCTTATCAGTTGTTACTAGAAATGCTTTAAAACATTGAGTGAATTTATGATGAGTTTGTGATATAATCATTTCTTGGTTTACAGTGTTACTGTGTGGGTTGACGAAGTTCTGGCAGTGAACAAAAATGTAGCACAAAGTTTACTGTAAATATTATGACTGATGTGATATAACACATTCATGTAATATTTACTTCTGAGTGGATTTTGAGGAACATACTTCAGGTATGTAATTGTTGGGCAAGTGTGCACATGTGTGTGTGTGGTGACCTTTGATGTGAGCATGATGCATTAGACAGTTTGCAAGAAAGATGCACTCAATGGTTTGTGTGTAAAGTGAAGCAACCAGTGATTTTCTGCTTCATTTACAGGATTGCAAGGCCCAAGATGCATGTGCAGTAGAATGAAGTTCTTAGTCATCTGTCAGAAATTTGGGAGTGCTTTGTGCTGCCATTGTCTTCGAGATGGGTATGAACAGTGTCACATCTTTGAAACTATTGGGTCCTGCCAGATGGAAGCCATTCTTCAAGTGAAAGCGAGGAAACAGTGTACAATATTCCACAACTGTTGGCATGCTCCTGAACTGTGTTTTTGAAATACAATATACAGTTGAAATCTGGTTAACCAGCTCCTTGTTATTGCTAAATGGGGACACTGTTTGAACTTGTACAGACTTGACAAACCCAACATGACGTGCCTGCTGTGTATGCTGACAAGTAACCCATTTGTACAATTGTGCAGAGTACCATGAAAGTCAGCTTGGCTTAACCAGTACTGAAGGATCCTGGCAGCAGGTCTCGGCACCCTGGTGTCTGCAGGTAAAGGATAAGTACCCTGCATTAATTCAGTTGTAGTATGAAACCAAGTGGTATTCAAATTTAATGACTCAATATTGGGAAGTTTTATATTTTTATTAACCGTGATATTGAAACACCTTTTGGGAACAGTAACACTCTAAGGAACACACTGTGTGGGACAATTAGTGGGTACCTAGGTAACTAATATTACTATGTGCCTCTCATTTACAGTTGTGTGTAACAGTAATTGGGAGGAGGAGGAGGAGGAGGAGGATGCAAAGCTTCTTTGCTACGTGCAGTTCTGCCTCAAGGAACCTGCTGCTTCTCCATGAGATCACGACCGCAAGTCCTGGTAGGAAATGGCATGGCAGTATTTTTAGCAGCTTTCATGTTGCCTGGAAAGTATAGCAGGATGTCAGCGGTGCTGTATTTCATGGTAACATGAAACTGCTCAGTAGCATATGTTAGTGGCAGTGGCGTACATGTTTTCGTTGGCCTCATGACTGTAATTGGAGGATTGTCAATAAATAGACAAGTTTCTCCCACATAAATCAGAATACTGCTTTATGTCAGGGGAATGTAGTTAACCAGAAAGAATATACAACAAATTTTGATATCTGTACATTTGTGGGGTTCATCTAACCCATGCCCTCTCTTCACCCCTGTATTGTGGGTGTGTTTGGGCCTTATGTATGCCACTGTTTAGTGATTTTGTTGCTAGACATCTGGTGATGGTTACAGGTGACATGACATTGATAAAGCCAGTTCACATGCACACACATACATCAGTTGTAGAAGTTGCTTTGTAACATCAGAATTTAATTCCCATTCATTGGTTGGACACTAATTTTTGGGTACTGGTTGGGGCAGAATAGTGAAGTCTGAATATAACTTTATTTTCATATTGGGCATGGTACATTAGTGTGATCTTGGGGCATAATGGTTGCCACCATCATCTGCAGCATGTGACTTGTAGTGTTAGCCATCCAAAGCTTAAATATGCAAGAATTATAGCCCCATTTTTTTTGACAATTACTGAGTTTTAAAAAATAGTTGTACACACCATAAGTGTGATGCAAATATAGTGAATTTTCTTTGGGTACTTTATAAACTCTCGTAGAGCAGTAATGGTTCTTATTCTTTGTTCTCATAACACATTCTTCGTAAAAGAAAACTCTTATTTTTCCAAAAGTAGAGGGAGTAAAAGCTCAGTTATAACAAATTTTGTATACCCAGAAATTTTTTCTACATATTCCTGTTGCAAGTTTTTGTGCACTTTCACAAAATATTTGGAGTTTTATGCATGTTTTTGTAAAAACTGTACTGTTTACATTTCACATAAATAATGCACACATTTATTATGAAATATAAATTGTGATTGATATTAGTGAATGGACATGAACAAGATAAAGTGTACTGTTTACAGTGGATGTCACTTAGGATGTTTATGCTGTGGGAATTATTCTCAGCGAAGACACATCTTGCACTTCACCCACACCATTTTCGATATCTCCTGCTAACACATTTGTTCAGTGTCGACTGTATGATAAGCTATTGGCCCAACAAGTTTTTTTTTAACACCACTAAATTACAATCTTAACATGTAAACCTTCATTTTAAGAAAACTGTTAATGATAAGTTGGCCAAATTTTAATAGGATACAAAACATTTTCAAGTATTGTTCCAGTCATAGGATATGAAACATACCTTCAAGTTTTGTTCCATTGTGTAATATCTTGTGTCACATAGTCCTGGGTGCACTAGGATTCCATGTGTTTTACAGCATTGTCCAGTTTCACTGAGGTTTTGTTTTTGAAGTCCACACTGCACTCTTTTGTGGATGTTTTATGAGTTTTAGAGGAGGGGGCAGTGCTTGAGAACATACTCTTTTCTTTTTTCATCAAGTTTTTGGAGGATTTTTGGCTGGAGCTTGTTGTGGGGTGTTACACTTGTTCTGGGGAGGCTATTTGATGATGAATTCGAAGTAGGAAACTGAGGAGTAGCAGGTACTGTGAATGACTGCATAATTCAGGGCCCAAGCTGGCCTCCAGTGCAAGAGTCATCAGCGACACTGTCATCTCCGTGAGTGTGTGAGGTAGTGTGACATCACTGAAGTGACACAGTAGCAGTTGACAGAAGCGCGCCGCAAGGATGAGGGCGTGGTAGGTATGGTGAATGCGGTCATGTAGAAGGGAATGGAAGTTGTAGGAAGACATGATGAGTAGCGTCAGGCTTTAAAAAATACTAGCTCAAAACTCTGACCGAAAGATGATCACTATTGTGTGGGGGTGTACCTTTTTGCAGAGATGCCGAGGTATGATGGACCACGGCAGTAGCATCATGTGGCGGGGGCAGAGGAGGGAGGAAAGTTGACATTTGACCAATCGGTATTCGCGAGGTGAATGAATTGTAGAAAAGGTGGCATTCCTTGTGTCTTGCACCTCACCGCGAACATTTAATGTGCAAGATGGTAGAGGTAGTCTTCCCGCCTGTTGTATGGCCATAGGAAGACCTTGACGCGATGCCACGTCAACTCGATGGTATTGGTGTAGTCCCCAGTGTCGGGGTGCACAAAGTATAGGCTGTGGTTAACATTGCAGTGCATATAACCTAGCGAGTCGAGATCATGATACGCACCCCAGCAATCGCTGATGACCGACGTGCCGGGTTCGATCCAGTCACGTATGATGGCTGTCAGTGTGACAGCCGTTCTGTCCAGTACAGGAACAAGAAATAATCTGCTGGACCCTCGTTTAGCCCCGCCAATGGGGATGGGTTCCCGTTTTTCAGTTTTCAAGTATGGGTCTTGATGCAGACGAACTTAGTCCATTTGTTGGAGCTATGATCTTTACTTTTTAGTATCTTTTTGACTGGCGGTGGTGATTGACAGTGATTTTCACACAGTTCCGGAGGAACTAAAATCATACGTTGGCAATACCATTTTTTATTATTGTTCATTAGCGCTCCTGTTCCACCGGACAAAATGCTTGTAAGCAGTGGAACTATAAACCCACCTTTTTGAATTAAAAGTTTACATTTACTTTTAAAACTGATCTTGGGGTTTACTGACGCTCGTAAATGATTCTCATCTTTACTCAACTTGTTCTTTTCTTCTTTGGTTAATTTATGATTACCATTCATTGTGTTTATAGCACACTCAACAATGGCTTTTTCTAAGTCCTTGCTTGCAGGTGCAAGTGATGCTCGTCTGGCTTGTGGTTTAGTGTCTTTAAGGACGTGGAGAAAGTGTAGCTGTGACTTCAGTCGGTTCATTCCCTTGTCCAGGCGCAAAGACCTCAGTTAATTCCCCGGGAAAAATCTATTTTCTAAACCTTAGTAGAGCGTTAATTGATTGTGTTAGATCCAAGAACAAATACAAGAGTAGATCAAATATAAACCGACCTCAGCTTTCAATTTTTTATTTAAACATAATTTTACAAAATAAAAAAATTCTCACATAGTGTCCACCTTTCTGTATGCATATTTGCCAGCGGATTGGGAGTCTTTATTCCTGCGTCGTAGAATGGAGGAGGACGCGTCTGTAGCCACTTGTGCACAAAATTCTCGACCTGCTCATCATTGTCGAAATGCTGCCCCCCTAGCTCAAGGGGTCCAAACATGTGGTAGTCGCAAGGAGTGAGGTCCGGGCTGTACGGTGGGTGTTCTAGGGCAGTCCAGTACATCTGAGCCAATTTTTCTTGGGTTAGGGCTGCAGAATGGGGTCTGGCATTGTCGTGAGGCAGCAGCACGTCTCAAATGGGGAAACCTCGCCTTTTTGATCAATAGGCTGCTCGAACCTTCTCCAATAGGTCGCAATAATAGGCCGCATTGACAGTTCTGCGTACATGAAAGAAATCTACGAGCAAGACCCCTAAGTCCCAAAAAACCATTGCCATCACTTTGCTGTCTGACAACCTCGTTTTTGCCTTTACCGGACATTCCTTACCCTTACCTTGCGACTCCCTACTGGCCCGCTTCATCTCTGGTGTGTAGTTAGGGCTACCATATTCCGAAACTTAAAAATGAGGACACTATACCAGTCTAGTCATTCTAACCACTGAGTAACATCTAATGGATGTAAAAACACACAATGCAGCAAATTAATTTAGTTTAAAACAATTAATGTGAATTAACATGCTTTACATCCTGCAGGAAGTTAGTATGCATTATAATCTTGGAATACATAAAAAAAATA
>JGI20166J26741_11759252_pt1 | contig 10446 bp, 7 predicted proteins | sample TergutCu122P5_FD_26741 | JGI IMG/M metagenome (IMG submission 26741) | reverse complement strand
CAAGAAGACGGGGAAGAAGACGTAAGAAGCTACTGGATGACCTTAAGGACAGGAGAGGATACTCTCATTTGAAGGAGGAAGCTCTAGATCGCACTATGTGTAGGCATCATTTTGGAGGAGGCTTTGGACCTGTCATCAGACAGAATACTGAATGAATGAATATATATCATAACATTAATACCAGACAAAAAGATTATTTACACTTGCCTCAGATATCGCTGGCCAGGTATCAGAAGGAATTTTATAATTCAGGCATCACAATCTTTAAAAGTCTTCCCAAGGCAATTAAGGACATCTCCAGCAAGCCTAAAAAGTTTAAAATTGCTAAAAAAAGCACTACCTGCTTAATTTTACAGATTAGATGAATTTTTTAGCAAACGGTAATATTTAACTCTTACTGTGTTTATTTATCTTATATTCTTACAATGTAAAATTATATTAAATTTTTCTGTATTTATTCAATATCCATTTTTCTTTTACTTTTTTAATTTATAAATTTTATATTGCAGTTTGTATGTATTTTAGTTAGCTTATAAGTGTGTGTATTATATTTTAATTTATTTTGGAGTTGTATTTGTAAATTTGTGATTATTTGTGTTTACTTATTTAATTTGAAATTCTATTCTAAATTTGTAACATTAAATTAATTATTCCAGACTGCCCGTCTTAGTGACAGTCTTGCTGTTACATAGAGCCAAATTACTTATTCTTTCACTGTTCTTATATCCATTGGACGAACTCCCGTATATGGTTTTTGGAATAGTACAAATAAATAAATGAATAAACCAAACCAAAGCACGGGGCAGTGGACATGAATGATAGCTACACAAATGCAGATTGCAGTGCACGCCAGTGTTAAAAGTACAAGACACAGGAAGCTTTCCATGTCATGGTAAGGATATGAAGGTTCCAGGAGCCTTTCATATCTATAAACACATATATATGTCCTTTAACAAGTGACATTGCTGTCTGTGCCATAACCTCTAAGTACTCACCCAGTCTTCAGCCATCCATCTGGCTGTATGAGCTCATCTGTCTTTTCCTTTTCATCCCAGTAACCTGGCGTCACACAGTAACTTCTAACCCAGAGTTCTCCTGCTGAACCAAATGGAACCATCCGTCCATCTACATCAACTACTTTTACCTGTAAAGTAAGATATTTTCCCACAACGTCTGCTTTATCTGACAAATAAGTTATGAATGTATGACACAGTACTGTTAATGTTAAGGTCATCCCCATTGTGCTCGTATTAAAAAAACGTGTTTACAGGAGTTCTGTCATGCACAACACAGTAGTATTTGTAAGGTCCCATTTTACAGGCTTTCATATGCATCTGGTGATGGCCCACAAAATGAGCCAAAATAGTTACCTTAGAAATATAACTGTGTCGTGCATGACAGAAATCTGTTAACTACATTAATCAATACGGTTAAGGATTTTAGCACCTTCAAAGCATATTCATGGACCCCATGAATAACTACAATATTGCTCTTTTGTAGTCATAATCAGGGGTGTATCTAGGGAGGAACGAGAGGTGTGGGTACACCAGGCAGCAGGATCCAAGGGTTGAAAAAATAAATATTTTAAATTAAAAAATTTTATGTTCTGTGTACCAAAGTTTAAATTACTGAGATAAATAAAAGGAAAATAAAAAAAATGATTGTCATGATTTTAAAGTTCATAATGTCTGTCAGGGGTGGTCATTGTTATTGCTTGCCCAGGACATCAATAAACCTAGCTACACCAGTAGTCATAATGTTGGCATATGTAAATATAGATGTTCTTCAGTAATCATCAATGAGCTTGCAGATGTGACAGTGAACAGGTCAAAGTAGGAAAGACAAGAACAGAAAAGTATAGAAGATAAAAATATGCAAATAAAATTTCTGTAGAAATCTGAATAGTAAAATGCAAATGCATGTGAAATTTTAACGGCTAATATGAACAGCTAATTGTATTCTTGAATACCTAATAGAATGAAACTTGGTCTTTTAGATAGCCTACTAAATATCCACTTCTCATCTCTGAAAATGAATAGTGCAAATATTCCTTCTATCGATCAACTCTCTTACACTATGGCTCTCAAGAAATTGTGCAGTCATTTTCACTAAATATGGAAGGTACAAAGTTGAGAAGGTCTTTAAAGAAAACTCAATAGAACAAGCAGGACTTCTACTTACACACCACTTCTTGTTGTTAAAGGTCAAAGATGCAATACAGCCTGAAGCCTAAGTGTGAGAAACACGCTGTTACATGAAATTACTCATCTGTAATTGAGTGCAATAAGTCAGTGGCATAGCTAGGATTTCTGGCCTACAATGTTAAGCTCGTCAATAGGCTCTGTTTTACCCATGATGCAACCGGTCACTTTTTATAAAATTCTCATAAATAGACTTGGTTTTCAAACAAAGCTGTTTATTTTGAACTTCTTTACTGATCATGTTCTTGTAAGCACACTTCAATTGGCCCAAATAGTGAGTGGTGTTCACTTGATGTAACACAATAGTTTGTTGTGATGGGCTCGTGGGCCATCTGTATCTGTGGGCCCCAGTGCTTTGCTTCCTTTTGTTGTATGGTAGCTATGTCTCTGCAATAAGTCCATGACTTATGACCATCCAACTTACATATGTGTTTCCTTTAGAAGTCAAGGATTTATTGTGCAAATATCAAATACTTCTGACCTCATTATGATCACAGACACATCCCACGGTGGCAGTCATTCTGTCTATACTGTCACCCGGCCTCCCAGCAAACAAGTACCCTGCTTCTGTCATCCCATACATTGGCTGTGAACACACAAGACTGATTTATGAACTGTGAAGTGGCATTGGCCTGCTGATGCAGGCATAGCTCCATTCTCTCATATCTCTAAAAGTTTCAGCTTGAATTCCTGCAGTGTCAAGTCAAAATGCTGCAAAAAATAGGGCCAACTAAAATAAATAAATTTTTTGTAATTTGTCATTGCTTTTGTCACAATTTTTCAACTTTCATAGACACCATTTTGAAGAAGATGAACTGTATTATTTCCCTGACAATTACACACAGGAAACAAACTAAATAAAAATAAAATATTTTTATTTGATCATTGAAACTGGGACTTAAATTATACAAAACATTGCTGCTCACATTAACAATCCCTATTCATAATTTAATTCAAAATATTAATTATTTGTGATACTGTGTACAGCTTTGTAGTAATTCTGTAAAGGTCACCCCCTAACATATCACAGTATGCACAGAGGGGGAGTAGAGGTACAGCTGTACTTATTTACCCCTGTGCTATATAGGGGTATATGGTCAATGCGATACCCCAGGCACCCCTGGGAAAAAGCTCCAATACCCATTGTAGGCTGGGCTGGTTGGGACCAAGAGCTGGTCTGGACATTCTAAAGAAGAAAAAGATCTCCTTCCTCCACGAGATTCGAACCACGGACCATCCAGTCCATAGTCATTTACTTAGCAATAATGATTGCCTTCTGAATTATCACTCCTCATGCTGCCAATTTCAGTCACTGATTCAATAATCTGGAAGTGCCGATACTTACTAAAAGTCAGATATAATAATTTATACAGAATCAGTCCATATAATTGCCAGACCTTGCATATAAATTGACTTTTCACTCACAATGACTCTTCTGATGTTGAGCTTCTCCCTCATGTCTTTGACAGTCTGCTGGGTGCATATATTGCCTGCAACTGCCGCCATTTTTAGTGTTGTGAGAGTCACGCTAAGCTTTGTGGCACTGGCTATGAGATCTATGTACACAGCTGGAGATCCAGAAATGTGGGTACCCCTGCAGTTGTTGGAACAGTGAAGAAGTCTTCCTTCAGTGAATGTTCAGAGTAACTGTTCTTAGTGGTCAGACACACACACACACACACACACACACAAAACAAGAAAGTGAGTAGTATGAGCACAATATGTCAGCTTGCATACAGTATTTTATTTGTGGAAAAGAAACGGTAAACAGTGAATTAGCCTACTTATTTTATGTGATCAGGTTGTTGTGTTACAATTAGTACACGAAACCTACAAGACAGGCAACTGATGATGGTAATTTTGTTTTGTGCAAAATCAAAATTTCTTATGGTTTATCACACAACATGGCTGGATCATCTCACATGTTACACTGAGATGTCCCTGTGCATGTTACAGAAGGTGAATTGGAAATCAGATGTACTCGTATAGCTCCACTCATGATGAAACTAGAGTGGGAGTTGCCCCACCCCCTTTAACCCTAAGAAAATATCTCTTGATACTCATAAAACAGAAAACTTGGTGGGCTTCAGAGCGAATCTGGATGCTTTGGAGAAGAAATTAATCCCATTCCCATTCTAGGATTCGAACCAGATTATCCTGCTTGTCCAGTCAATGCAATGACTGAGCTGTGTGTGTGATTGTGCCATAATAACAAATAAGTCACCTCTCTTGCTGGATGGCATCCAGGGTCTTCTGGGCATCGAAAGTAGGTGCTGGAATTATGACAGTGACGCCGTAATAGAGGCCACAAATAATACCACCAACATTGCCAGTCACATGGCAAAATTGGGAACAGACAACATGCCTAGCTGTCTGCAACAAAACAAGTAAACTACAATCATGAATGACTTTTGTATATATATATATATATATATATTTTTTAAATTAACAAACAGTGAGCTCTTAAAACCTGAAAATAATATAATAACTACTTACATGCAGACAGAGATTGGAGTTTCAACATCAAGTTACTTTTTTTTGTGAAAATCAGAAGGTATCCAGTTCTAGATTTCAGTGTTTGGATTTCTCTGGTCGGGATACAGACTATGAGGGTTGTCTTGGGGGATGTAACACAATGTAGTTTGGCTAAAAGGTAACAAATTTCGAAGAAAATTTTGCCTACGTCTTCAGGGTAGAAGAGTTGAAAGGCAGGGTATTCTTCCCAAACTTCAGTACCTCCCTAATGGACAACACTGCATCAAATCGTCAGTCACTCCTACAATCAGATTCTCAAAACTCGTATATCTTACCTGTGGCTGTTGTGGTTTCCTCAACCCCTGAAAGACAATATCTTGGACTAATCCAAGATTTTATCCTGTAATATTCCTTGTTTTGAGAAACAAACTCATCAGCTAAACTTTTCCAGGTGTAGGTAAATGACCGGTAAACTCAGAATGTAATTCAGCAGTTAAAATGTAACAATTTTAAAAAATAGCATCCGAAATTCTCACATATTTTCACTGAACCAAGATTACAATTTTCTGGTATATGACATGGTGCAGTCTGGGGCAGTGTATTCAGTCCAAATCTATGGACACAATATATTTTTCAGCAACACAGGCTTTTACTATACCAATTATTTGGAACTTCTTTCAATACATGCCAAATTCTTCTGTGCAGTGCTGTTTCTGTTTAGTAATTAACACAGAGTCCGATAATCCCAAGAAATTTATATTGATTTTAATGAAATTTTTATTTGAAATTTCCCCTTATTCCTTGGATGAATAATTTGAATTTCAGAAGAGTTAAATTTATTTATATATGATTTAAATTGGTATTTGAAAGTTTGGCACATAAAATAGATATACATTTATGTTTCTTTTTTCTTTAACTACTAATCTGTATTGTAGATCTTATTTTGTATAAAACGTAACTCCTTGAATCTATCAATCTATAACTGTTGTCAGAGTGTAGTAAATTATTTTTTGTCCACTAAGTACTGTATCCTTTTAATTGGAGTTTTAATGTTATTATTTGTTATATTACAATAGTTTGTTATATTGAAATAATGTTTAAGTCCTCAAATATTGTACTTGACCTAGTAACTAAATTTGTTGTCAACTTTTATACTGACTTCACTTCTTGACTTCTTAAGTAAATATGGCTATTTCCATATCCATAAGGATCCATGGAATGAAAATAAATGATATGATATGATATGATATGATATGATATGATAACATCAAAGGGTTATCCAATGACTGACCCCCTGTCCCTGACCAATCTCAATCTGATATCCATCTTTCTCATTTTTGTGGAGCTAGACTTCTAGCAGTTCTGTTATTTGGACAAAGATTACTGCTACACTTAATGGGCACCATTAGGTGTAGCATTACAAAGTGACATTTCAAATCATCAGTTCTCTGTAAAACTGCTACTTCACAGTCCATTCAAATACACAGAAATCTTCCCTGTTAGTTCCATATTTTCTGCAGTTATCATTACATGCCAATATTTTAATCCTGACTTCAGCTTGTGCCCTTTCAAGTGACAAGGGGCTGTCACCTTCCTCAACTGGTTTCTTATCAACATAGCTAACACACATGTACAGAACCTCTGTATTAAGTTCCAAATGTTTCCCTGCGATGATGGCATTGTTGACCAGCATATGGTGGGTCATCATGGCCGCTTTTGGAGAGCCTGTTGTCCCCTGGATTGAAACAAAAAATTTTATAAGATAAGCAAAATGTATAAAAATCAGTTGAACATAATGAAATGGAAAGTGGCCACAGCATGAAATTAACCATTTGCCTCCATCTGGTGCTGATGTTAATAGTGATATAATGGGTGGAGCAGTATGTCTGTTCTCACTACACACCCTCATGTTGTGAATAGGAACACCTTGAATTTTACTGGTATTATGGTAACATAGAGAGCAATAATTTCATTTATGCAGTAGCTTCTTACAAATGTCTTCACAGTCCAAAATAATCAAAGGATGGGTATGCTGCAGCATTGTTTTAATGTAAGCTATCTTCCTGTAATTAATGGTACTTCTTGTGGCATTTGGAGTGCATACGTAAAGAAAAAAAACGTTTTTTTTTTTAAATTATTTATGGTGTGGGGAAATGTTGAACTATCTAGAGTGCAAGCTGGTATCTGCTTCAAATAAGTTGTTCCATCTCTGACGCAAAGAAACAGTGTTTCTGACGAGAAGTTCATGTGTAACACTTCCCAAAGGCAGAAGTAAACTTTTTTCATCAACACACAAGCCATGTCTTTGTAATAGCACAGGCAACCAAACCCTGTCCATTGAATTCTAAAGGAGAGGTTGGCTATACCCAGACTGTGGTCTTATCCAGCCTGACAACACATACAAAGTCTGCAATCAAACATACTAGAAGTATGTTTTTTCTGGTACACGTATAACATAAAAATAATTTAATTAGTTGTAAGGTTAAAATAATTTATGTGAGCCAGTCCTTCAAATGAACCAAACTCCACAACAATCAAAAGGTGTCATCAATGTTGTGTTTCCATATAAACAAATCCAATAGTTTGGACTCTGTGCCTGACAAGCAGGCATGCAGACACAAAAGAAATTAATAAGTGCTTCTAATTCTATTAAATGTGCCAAAGGCTTGCTGCAATGAGCAACTGTGTATTCAGTTACAGTATTTGTGATACATAAGGTTCTTACAGATGAGAACTGCACTGAGTAAACTTCATCAGGCTGTATCTGAGTCTGCAGTTCTTTAATTTTCTTAAGAGATTCAGGTCTTGCTGATGTTATAATGTCATCAAACTTGTGAGTCCCTCTGTAAGAAAAATACATTCTTTCTGTAGCTAATTTAATCTGTTATTACTAGTAACTAACATATGATAAGAAAATATGAAATCCAGTAAGGTGTTGTTGTTACTCAAGGTATGATTTTGTTCTTGATAAAACAGAAATATAAATGTTAGGACATATACTAGAGATATATAAGATTAAAACATGTATAAAAGGATAGCAAGATACAGAACTCAGAAAGGCTCTGTAGTTCCTGACATTTTAAGAGATCAATGTGCCTTCATCTTCAAGGTCAAATTAGATTTAGATTTAGATTAATAGTTGGGTTCAAGCCCTTGCATTCCCGATGCACCTAGGCCTTATCTTCAGTGTCAAGTAATCCAATAAGACTTATACTACTTGACCCTGAAAATGAGGAAATTATGATCTATTGAAATGTCAGGAACTTATCACCCAATGACAGAATATTGCATGCCAGAAGACTTTCAACTTCAGCAACATGGTTGTGAGAACCTAAAATTTCACCCTTGTGTCCCATTTCTATTCATTTCTGCTGAACACACTTAAGCTTGAAGGTCAGCAATGAAAGGGTGAAGATGCATGTAACTTATACAGTCAGTACAGTGCTTACCGATACTGTTTACTGCCCATGACAATTAGAAACTGCAGCAGTGGAACTTTAGTACTTTGCAATTGAACTCCATGATCTGGGCAGCTGTCAAGTTCAGGTATCACAGTACGCATAGTCTCATAACAACTGTTGGACTTATATAATTCTGAAAAGATGAATGCTTTGACACGAAGTTTGTTCAGGCTGTGCAGCAGTTCAAGTGCCTGATTTGCAGGGTTAAATTGAACCTGCAACAGCATGATGTGGTCGGTTGTTAGTAAATACATGTCCAAAGATTCCAGTGTACTGGGATATGACAGTGTGTAGGTCATTATAAATATACCAAATTTTCAGGGTCATTGGCTGCTACTATCTTGAAGGTGGTTTAATAGTCCAACAACAGCAAAATGAATAACTGATTTATTGACTTACAAACCAGCAGTCGGTCAGATCACAACACATAGCTGAAGTCACTTTCCTAAGTAACTCACTTACTGACCCTTGAAACCATATTTAATCACAGCAGGAATAAATGTTGCAGTGTTAGATTATTTTTATATCTTTAGTATATACTAATAAATAAAATGAATTCTTTTTTCAAAGATAGGGTCACAGAAGAGTGTATGGTTGCTATGTGTTGATAAGATGAAATATTAATCTCTGACATGTGGCATGTGTTATGAGCAATGTGGTTGACAACACCAGAGAGAAAGTGTCAGCCAACAACAGGCTTAATAAATAACAAAATACAGTAATTGACTACCTAACAAATGAACTGGCTACAGATGACACTGGAGAAATAAGAACAGGTAAACACAACCCATCATCATAATTTGGCGCTACAATCCTTTGTGGGTTTTTGCCTTCTCAGCCAAGTCTCTCCAAGTTCTTCTGTCCTTAACTGTTCCTTTCCAGTTTTTTATTTTCAGCTTTTTAAAGTTTTCCATGACAGTTAAACACAACTATACATGTATATTTTACTGTGTAATATATTTCAACGTGTTTTGGCTTTAAAAAAAACAACATCAGACCATGTTAAATATTTAAGAAAGATTACTACATACAACACAACAAAATGTTTCTTCTTCATGTAGTTGAGATCTAAACTTTACACTACTAATCTTTAAATAACACACACCCATTTACCAACATCCCTTCCATAATTAGAATGTCACACTGCAGTAGGTGGAAGTACACCATGGTGCAAACCCACTGAAATGTCTCGAACAATGAATGCTGGTGAAACATTATCTTCCTGCAAGTGCAGCTTCACAGGGTGTTAAAATACTCTCCGTAAATGATGTAAGTATATGATACCACCTTTAGTTTTTTCACTTAAATGTAACAGACATTCCCTCAGTTAATTGACATTTATAATTTACAATTTTCACATTAACAGACCCTAGAAAGACGCAGGTAAATATATAAGAAATACATTTACTACTGGGAAACGTGAAGGGTGTCCACACTTTTTAAACATTTTGTAAATTGCCTGGAACACTGGACCAATATCACACACGTTATCAAATCTGAGACCATGGAAATGTAGGTTGCAGTGTGCACTGCACATCAAACCATCTTTCTTATAAAAATTCTTATTCAAGATATTCTTGTCTTTAATAAACAATTCCTTTTTCATCCAATTTGACACCTTTTTAAGAAATTTTGTGATGTTTGTGTAAAGAAAATAATATCTCTTTCCCAGTTTAATATACATAATACGGTATGGTTTTATCATAAGTTATAGATCGTGCATAGGTCTGATGATGGTCTGGATGTTGACCTGAAATGGTAACCTTTAAAAAATTGTAACTGTGTTGAGCATTACTATAAAATAAATAAATACATCTATTTACAGCGCTATGTGTGTCGTAACAACCACAACCATAGAAAACCAAAACAAAAGAAAAATATGTTCATATACAATGTTACTCTAAAGCTGAGATCTCTACTACATGAAAAATAAACATTTTACTCTGTTGTATGTGATAATCTTTCTTATGTGTTTTCTTAACCTTTTTTTAACAATTTGCTATGAGTTGCAATATAATTCACTCGTTCTGTAGTCTGTCTTATGACTAGCGCTCGGATTTCTATGACATGTCATATTTTTATCCTGGCATCATTTTACATGTCTAATTAAATATAAACACATTTCTGACTCTTGTGAACATGAAAATATGGTTTTTATTGGTCATATAAATACATATTTGAACCATATTTTAGCTTTAGGTCATATTCAGGCCCGAAGTGATATAAAAGCATATTTTTGGTCATATTTCAGGCGAGTTTCACTTATTGCTCAGAAATATATTTGCCAGTATTGGCAACGAGGTTATTTG
>JGI20166J26741_11759141_pt1 | contig 10448 bp, 8 predicted proteins | sample TergutCu122P5_FD_26741 | JGI IMG/M metagenome (IMG submission 26741) | reverse complement strand
CTGTCACCTGTGTTTTTCGTGCCTGAATTATAGCGGAAAACGCGCCGAAAGGCAATGTAAAACATTACCCAGCGACGCGTTTAATATACACGAACGCACTATTTTGGCTAAATGGCAATTTAGAAAATAGTAAATCCATTTTACTGCCTAATTAACTTATAATCCTTGTAATTTGGCGCATTTTTTGATTAACCGTGCAAGTTAGGGTTTATTTAATTTAACATTAAGCAAAGTATCGTAACGTAGCTTTGCCCCCACAACGTTTTCTACAATCTTATCTAATAATTGAGAATTTCTATCTTTGCTCTTTATTGGAATATCATAATGCTTAGATATTTCAATCAATGTAGACTTATCAACATTCAAGCTCTCAATATATTCTCGTGCTTGTTCGCAAGTCGTCATTAAATTAAGCTGTTCGCTTATTACTCCAATATCCGCAACAGGCTTTTTAGTAGTTTCGACAGGCTGACTATATTCCAGTTTCAACTTTGCCTTTTTTGACATTAAATCATTAAACTGCCCGTCGGTAAGAAGAGAAAGAAAGTCAAAAACTATTTTTAATAGCTGTACATTATCCCTTAACACTTTTATACACCCGCTTTCCGCACAAACTCACGTGTAAGTTCCTGTAATTCCTCCACAACATCCGCATATGTTCCAGAAGAATGATATTGTGTGATAACCGGTTGACTATCATGCGGCGCGTCTGCATAAATTGTTTTGTTTTCTCTAATCATGCTCTTAAACATAGCAATGTTGCTGTTTTTTAGTTGGCCTATATACGTTTGTTGCGCTTTAATGGGCACCCCATCCCTAACAGAAATCATCGTAGCAACAACGCCTAGAAATTTTGGTGAAACAACAACATTTTCGCTATTTTCGTTATATTCTTTCACAAATTCATTAACTCTATTACGTAAATGATTTATTCCAAGCGTTGATAAGAAATCCATTTTAGCAGGTACAAGATAGTAATCGCTAGCTATCATTGCATTTTTTGTAACAATACTAAAATTCGGAGGGCAATCAAACAAAACTACATCATACTCATCACTCAATTTTGCAAGCTCATTCCTGATAAACGAATACACCTTGATAAATTTAGTTTTTATTTGCCTTGCATTACCTGCAAGCTCTGTGGATAAATCAATGTCTACATCAATTAATCCAAGGTGCGAGCAAATGATATCAATTCCATTTTTCTTGACAATTAAATCAGAAAAAGACGGTACTGGCTTCATATCAATTATAGAATCAAACCAAAACTTTATAGTTTTATCTTTTTCATACTTTTTTTCCCATTCTACAACATCTATGAATGAAAAAGTTAAATTTGTTTGTGGGTCAAGGTCAATAACTAATACACGTTTGCCAAGTAAAACGAGACCAGCGGCAAGGTTCGCAGTAATAGTTGTTTTTCCTACTCCGCCCTTGTAATTAATAATGGATATTGCCTTCATAAAAAATCCTCCTGTATATCTTCTTATCGAATTATATCATACAGAGGCAAAAAAGCAAGTACAATTCTGTAGAATTACATAAACCCCTTATCCTTGCAATTCCATCACCCGGCCACAGCTGACTCAAGAAAACACAGGGGGCGATTCTCCGTACTGACAATAAGAACCGACCTCTGTGTTTCTTTTCCATCCCCGGAATTGACATGCCGCCGGAAATATCGTAATATAAATATAACGAAACATCGTAAATCGCAGGTGGTAACTTTGCAGCACTCCAGGCCAAAACACCCCGCGGCCGCGGCCGCGTACCGGTTCGCGTTCATCATGGTCGGGGCGGTCATCGCGGCGGCGGGCATCGAGGAGTTCCTCGTGCCCAACCATATGATCGACGGCGGCGTCGTCGGCGTGTCCATCATGATATCGCTGCTGACCCCCATACCGCTGGGGCTGCTCGTGGCGGTGATCAACGCGCCGTTTCTGTATCTGGGCTATAAATACATAGGCAAGACGTTCGTCGCCGCGTCCATCTTCGGCATCGTCGCGTTTTCACTGTGGGTTGAGTTTTTTCATCCGATAACGGCGATCACGCACGACATACTGCTGGCCGCGCTGTTCGGCGGGCTGCTGGTCGGCACGGGCGTCGGCATCATCATCCGCTTCGGCGGGTCACTGGACGGCACGGAGATGGTCGCGATCATCCTTAGCAAGCGCGCCTCGTTTACGGTCGGGCAGTTCGTGATGCTCTTCAATCTGTTCATCATGGGCGTCGCGGCCCTTTTGTTCGGCTGGGACCGCGCTATGTACTCGCTGCTGGCGTATTTCATCGCGTTCAAGGTCATTGATATCGTCGTGGAGGGCATCGACGAATCCAAGGCGGCGATGATCGTCTCGCCGGAGTGGGAGGAGATCGCGCGGGCCATCGAAGACCGGCTGGGCCGCAGCGTCACCTACCTCTACGGCGAGGGCGGCTTCAGCGGCCAGCAGACGCGCGTGGTCTACGCGGTGGTCACCCGCCTCGAAGTCGCCAAGCTCAAGGCCGTCGTCGCGGACAAAGACCCTGGCGCGTTCGTAACTATACATAACGTGTATGATGTCATGAGCAGGAATTATAAGAAGCGGTCGATTCATTGATGAGTGGCCGGAGAGTAGAAGACGCCAGTTAAACCGCCGGTTCCGGCGGTTTTTGTCGCTAAGGAATTGTGACTGAATCAAAAACCCGGGCGGGCAGAACCCGTCCGGGAGAATAGCGTTTATCACCAAAAACCACGGCAGCCGCAGCCAAAACCGCCGCCGAACGGGAACCCCCAGCAGCCGCAAGGGCGCCAGCAGCTACAGCCGCAGCCGAACGGGAACCCGCATCTGCTAAAACCGCCAAAAAACATAGTATTCACCTCCTGTATGGGTGCTTGTACTATAATTGTATGAGCGGCGGGGCGTATTGTGACAGGCCGGCAGGTTGCAATTTAGCCGGCGGTCATGTATAATAAAATAAAAACCGAAACGGTGCTGAAATTATGGAAACAACCGAAAGAATAACCTCCTGCGGCGGGTGCGCCGCCAAACTCCCTTCGTACATGCTGCGCTCGGCGCTCGGCGCCCTGCCGGTCTTGCGCGACGAAAACCTGCTCGTCGGCTTCGATACCTCCGACGATGCCGCCGTTTACAAAATCAGCGAAGAGCTGGCGATAATCCAGACCGTCGATTTTTTCCCGGCCATGCTCGACGACGCGCGCACCTTCGGCATGATCGCCGCGGCGAACGCGCTTAGCGATATCTACGCGATGGGCGGAAGCGTAAAGCTCGCGCTAAATCTCGTCAGCTTCCCGCGCGGCGCGGATATGTCCGTATTGGGCGATATCCTGGCCGGCGGGGCGGCGCAGGTTATGGCGGCGGGCGGCGTGCTCTGCGGCGGGCATTCCATCAATGACGACACGGTAAAATACGGCCTCTGCGTGACGGGCTTCGCCGATCCCGGAGATATCTGGAAAAACAACGCGTGCCGCCCCGGCGACGCGCTGATCCTGACAAAACCCCTGGGCACGGGCATAATCATGACCGCGAACTCCGCCGGCAAAGCGCCCGCCGAAGCTTTCGAGGCCGCCGTCCGCTCCATGACGACGCTCAACAAGGCGGCGGCGGAGGCCGCGCGCGCCTCCGGCGCGGCAATCCACGCCTGCACGGACGTGACGGGCTTCGGCCTGCTGGGCCACCTGAACGAGATGTTAAACGCGGGCTATTCCTTCCGCATAACCATGGGCGATATCCCGGCCCTGCCGCGCGCGCTTGAGCTGGCCGCCGAATCCTTTATAACCGGCGGCGCGCTGAACAACAGGAAGGCGCTGCAAGACCGCGTCCGGCTGGACGGCGTTAACCCCCCGGCGCAGGAACTCCTCTTCGACCCCCAAACCTCCGGCGGCCTGATATTCAGCGTGCCGCGGCCGCAGAAAGAAACCCTGCTGGCGGCGCTGGAATCAAGCGGCGTCAGCGCGCGCGCCATCGGCGAGGTTTTCGAAAGCGGGCGCGCCGAGATCGTTTTGGTATAATTCCCGCGTTTCACATCATCTATAATTAATGAAAAACGGAGGCCATATGTCTGAAAAAGCCGCTGAAATCCTGGAACTGCTCGATATCCACTACCCGACCGAGACGCGGTGCCACCTGTATTACGCCAGCCCACACGAGCTGCTGTTCGCGACGATACTGAGCGCCCAGTGCACGGACGCCCGCGTCAACGAGGTGACGCCCGTTCTGTTCGATACATATAAAACGCCGGAGGACTTCGCCGGCTGCGATATAACCGAGCTTGAGCGGATTATACGTTCCGTCGGGCTTTATCACAGCAAGGCGAGGTCGATAAAAAACTCCGCCGCGATGCTGCTGGAAAAATTCGGCGGGGAGATGCCGCGCGAACTGGCGGATTTGACCTCCCTGCCGGGCGTCGGCAGAAAGACGGCCAACCTGATCCGCGGGCACTGCTTCGGCATACCGTCCATTGTGGTGGATACGCACGTGGCGCGCGTTTCCAACAGGCTCGGCCTGACCGAATCAACAGACCCGGGGAAAGCCGAGTTCGAATTGATGAAAATACTGCCGCGGGAACACTGGATACGCTACAACCCGCAGATAATAACGCACGGCCGGACGGTGTGCAGGGCGCGCGGGAAGCAATGCGGGCGGTGCTTTCTGAGCGGGCTGTGCGTCAGCGCGGGCTAGTTTTACGAGATTTGCATTAAATGTAAAAATAGCTTGAAATCTTGGTAAAATAAGTATAATATTAATGTTGAATTATGGCTTACTTTGAAATATGTGGCAATAATTTATTATGTGGCCCCAATGCCGGAAGCCGGATAAGGGGAACATACGAGAGGAGAAATTAATGTTTGCGAAAGAATTGGGCATAGACCTTGGCACGGCCAATTCCCTGGTGTTTGTAAAGAACAAGGGCGTGGTCGTGAACGAGCCGTCCGTGGTGGCGGTCAACACCAAGAACAAGAAGATACTCGCCGTCGGCGACGAGGCCAAAATGATGCTCGGGCGCACGCCCGGCACCATCGCCGCCATACAGCCCATGAAGGACGGCGTTATAGCTGATTTTGAGACGACCAAAATCATGCTGAAATATTTTATCTCCAAGGCCATCGCGCAGTCCTTTTTCAAATTCAAGCCGCATGTGATAGTATGCGTGCCTTCCGGCGTGACGGAAGTCGAAAAACGCGCCGTTATCGACGCGACAATTTCCGCCGGCGCGAAAGAGCGCGCGTCGTTCCTGGTCGAAGAGCCTATGGCGGCGGCCGTCGGCGCGGGCCTGCCCGTCGAGGAGCCTTACGGCAGCATGGTCGTCGATGTGGGCGGCGGTACCTCGGACGTCGCCGTCATCTCCCTGGGCGGAATCGTCACGAGCAAATCGCTGCGCATCGCCGGAAACGAGATGGACGAGCACATCGTCATGTACGTCAAAAAGGAGTTTAATCTGGCCATCGGCGACCGCACGGCGGAGGATATCAAGCTTAAAATCGCCTGCGTCTATGAGCCGGACGCATCCAGCTGCATGGATATCCGCGGGCGCGACCTCATATCCGGCCTGCCCAAGACCGTGAGCATAAACGCGCAGAGCGTCAGCCAGGCGATAAAAGAGCCCGTGAACGCCATAATCGACGCGATAAAATACGTGCTGGAAAACACGCCGCCCGAACTTTCGGCGGACGTCATCGAGCGCGGCATCACCCTCACCGGCGGCGGCGCGCTGCTCCAGGGGCTGGATAGGCTGATCGAGCACGAGACGGGCATCCGAACCATCGTAGCCGACGAACCGCTCAACTGCGTCGCGGCGGGGGCGGGCATGATACTGGAGAACCTGAAATTCCTGGAAAATGTTCTGGTATCGCCCAGGTAAAAGGTAAAATCAGGAGGATTCCTGTTGGGTTTTTTGTATAGGCATAAAAGGCTGTTCATAGCCCTCATAGTCATTTTCTGCATCGCCGCGATAGTCTTTTCCGCCGCGCGCAAATCAAACGGCGGGGCCGTTTCGAACGCGCTGGGCTATGTCACCGCGCCCATCCAGAAAGCCAGCACCGGCGCGGCGAATTGGGTCTCCGGCACGGTGAATTATTTTGTCGGCCTCCGCAATATCGAATCCGAAAACGCCCTGCTAAAGCAGCAAATAGAATCCATGAGCGGCGACAGCACCAAGCTCAGTATGCTAGAGGACGAGAACAAGAAGCTCTCGGACCTGCTCAACATCCACCAGCGCTACCCGCAGTACCCCGTCATCGGCGCGCTGAAAATAGCCGAGGACACGAACAACTGGTTCGATACATTCATAGTGGATAAAGGCGCGAACGGCGGCGTGCAGGTGGACATGGTCGTCCTGGGCAACGGCGGCCTGGCCGGCAAGGTGACGGACGTCGGGCCGAATTTCTCGAAAATCACGCCGCTGATCAACAACATCAGCTCCATCAGCGCCGAGTGCGTGCGCACGAAGGACACCGGCTTTGTCCGCGGCAATTACGACATCATGAAGGACAATCTGTGCCGCATGGATTATATCAGCATGGACGCGCAGATTATGCAGGGGGACGAAATCGTCACCTCCGGCCTGGGCGAGCTCTACCCGCAGGGCATAACGATAGGCTTCGTGCAGTCCGTCGTCACGGACGGGACGACGCTGACCAAATACGCTATAATCAAGCCGGCCGTGGATTTCAGCCGGCTGGACACCGTGCTGATCATCAACAAACTGTTCAGCGGTTTCAACAGCGCTAAGGAGTTCCCGAATTGAGCGTGCGGAAATCTGTTATAAGGGTCATCGTCATCGCGCTGATCATTCTGGCGAATTTCATCCTCCAGTCCACGTTTTCCGGCTGTATCAAGATACTGGACGTCAAGCCGAACACGGCCATCCTGATCGTTTTGATCTACGCGATGCTGCGCGGGGACGTCGAGGGCGCGATGGTCGGGTTTTTCACCGGGCTGCTGCAAGACCTGTTTTTCGGCCAGTTCATCGGGATCAACGCGCTTATATGCGCGCTGGCGGGCTTCGCGGCCGGCAAGCCGCTGAAAAATTTCTACCGCGAGAGCTATCTGCTGCCGCTGCTGCTGATTTTCCTGTTCATGTTCGCCTACGGCTTCGCCTCTTACGCCGGCAACGTGATGTTCCGCGGCCGCACCAGCGTCGCGTATTACTTCGCGCGGGTCATCCTGCCGGAGACGATTTACACGTCGCTGTTCGCCCTGCCGCTTTACAGGCTGATTTATCTGATAAACGCCGCCCTGGAGCGCCGCGAGCGGCTGTTCAGCGGGCCGTTTGATGAGTGAAACAGAGGTTAGAAAAAAGAAGAGGTTAGAGGTTAGAAAAACCAAGCCGACTGTAGGGCAAGGACTCTGCTCTTGCCGCTCTGCTCACAATGCCGAAAGCCCACGGTTTGTAGGGAACGGTCTTGACCGTTCCGCCGCTGCATATGATATGGCGGGGGATTGCGGGTCAAGCCCGCAATGACGGTCGTAAACGCATCAATTAACCGGCGGGAGCAGAGCCCCCGCCCTACAGCTTCACGCGCGTGCCCTGGATTGCTTCGGGCATATACGAGTGTGAGCCGAAAGCCATATTGCCCTCGCAATGACGCGGCAGCAAGCAGCCACGCCATTTCACCTGTCATTGCGAGCCCAAAATCACTTCATATACGACACAGTATACGGGCGAAGCAATCCAGCCATGCGCGTAAAGTGCATGTAGGGCAAGGACTCAGCGTGCTAGAGGCCAGATGAAAGAAGAGGCCGGAGGCCGGATAAAACCATAACCGATTGTAGGGAACGGTCTTGACCGTTCCGCCGCCGCATATGGCATGGCGAGGGCGGCCACGCAGGGCCGCCCCTACGGCACCCGTAGGACGATGGTACGGCGTGCTAGAGGCCAGATGAAAGAAGAAGCCAGGGCCGGATAAACCCAGCCACCTGTAGGGCAAGGGCTCTGCTCTTGCCGCTCACGATGCCGAAAGCCCTCTGCTTGTCATCCTGAGCCTGCGAAGGATCTTACGCCTTTTAATTATCAGAGTAGAACGCGGCGTGAAGTTTGATGAACATTATTCATATAAGGATGTGGTAAAATTGAGCGCTAGCTATATGACTGGTTCATTTGATTTGAATATTGAAAATGTTTTGGAGAACTGGGAAATTCATCATGCTGTAAGAGAAATAATTGCAAACGCTTTGGATGAAATGCTCATCACTAAAACTAAAGCCATCGGGATAACCAAAGACAATGATGGTCTATGGCGTATTCGTGATTTCGGCAGGGGGCTGGAGTATAAGCATTTCACGCAAAACGAGAGTGATGAAAAAGCAAGATTCTCAGGTGTTATTGGGAAATTCGGAGTCGGGCTAAAGGATGCCTTGGCTGTATTTTATAGGCGCAACATTCCTATTCAGATTTATACGCCACATGGGGATATTTCATTAGATAAAATTTCGAAAGCCGGATTTGATGATGTCATAACATTAAATGCGGTAATCCAAGAACCAAGCAGGCCCGACATGGTAGGCACAGAATTTGTGATAGGTATTAAAGATAAAGATATGTATTTAGCAAAAAATATGTTTTTATATTTTAATGCGGCAAATCCTATTGACATTACTGATTTTGGTGAGATTTATGAAAAATCGCCTGGACGAAAGACTGCATTCATCTATGTACATGGAGTAAAGGTAGCGGAAGAAGAAAATTATCTGTTCGATTATAATATTATGCAAACAAATACCGTACTAAAAAAAGCACTTAACCGTGAACGGGGTAATGTAGGACGAAGTGCATATTCTGAAACAGTTAAAAAAATGGTGTTAAAAAGCGCAAATGAAAAAGTAATCAAACTACTGATTAATGAACTTGACAAATTTGGCGCCGGTACACAAGCAGATGAAGTACGCTTGTTAGATGTACAAATTCATGCACTAAAGATATACAATCAGCAGAAAAAAATTGTGGTTATTCCAGCAAGAGAAACGTACGAATTGGATGGATTTGATAAAGAAGTCATACACGATTCCGGAAGGGAAATCCTCATTATTCCTGATACAGTCTTTGCTAAGGTTAATGGGGAAAAAGATTACGATGGAAACCCAATCGGCACATTCGATGTTGCAAAAGAGGAGTATAGTAATAACTTTGTTTATGATTTTGTAGGCGAAGAACAATTAACAGCAAAAGAGATACAAATTTGGAATTTGAGGTATAACGCCTTTGAGTTTTACGGAGAAAAGAAATACAGAGATAAGATTTACATATCTAATAATATTAACATTGTCAAAGGTTATACTGGGGTGTATGAGCCAAAAGAGGATAGAATTATCATCAAACGGTCAGAACTAAAAAACATTGGTTCATTTTTTGAAGTTTTATTTCACGAACTTGCTCATGCCACATCTGGGACAGTCGACAACACTCGGGATTTTGAAAATGAATTAGGCAAAATAATCAATGCACTTTCGAAAGCTGTCTTGGGAAAATCGGATTGAGTATAAATTCATTTTTGCTTCGCACATAAGCATAATGTGATATAATATATGGTAAAATTTAACCGGAGCGGGCAATGAACAGAAAGACCCTCGAAAAAATCTTCGAATACCTCACCAACAAACTGCTGATCTTCACCGTCGTCATCTTCGTGCTGTTCTACATACTGGCGGCGAAGCTGTTCGACATGCAGATCACGAACGGCGGCCAGGTTGTGCGCAACGTCATCGCGACGCACACGCAGTCCATAACCGTTTCCGCCCCGCGCGGCAACATCTACGACTGTTACGGCAGGCCGCTCGCCACGAACGAATCCGCCTTCTCCGTCACCATCGACCCCAGCGCCGGCATCGCGCGGATCAACGCCGTCGCGCTGGATCTGGTCAGGCTGTTTGAGAAAAACGGCGATAAATACGTGGACACCTTCCCCATTTCCATCAAAACCGAGCCGTTCACCTTCACGTTCAACAGCGCCTCCGCCGAAAAATACTGGAAAACGGACATGAACGTAAAGCTGGACTACGACGCGCAGCAGGCGTTCGACTATCTGCGCGATTTCTTCAAGATAGACAAGGCCGTCTCGGACGCGGACGCCCGCAGGATCATGAACATTCGCTCGATGATATACCTCCAGCGCTATCACCAGTACAACCTCGTGACCGTCGCCTACGGCATTTCCCGCGACACGATGGTCGAGATCGAGGAAAACTACGATAAATACACCGGCTTCCAGATTGAGGAGCAGCCGCTGCGCGAATACCCCGCGGGCATATACATGTCGCACATGCTGGGCTACACCGGCAGCGTGGACAGCACGGATATGACCATCGCCGGCAGAACCGGCCTGGAGAAAGCGTTCGACACGATATTGAAGGGCGTGGACGGCAGCAAGACATACCTGGTCGACGATGCCGGCAGGCCCCTGCAAACCCTCGCGGATAAGCCGCCCGTCCAGGGCGACAAGCTGTTCCTGACCGTCG